>Ga0163216_100797_pt1 | contig 33332 bp, 27 predicted proteins | sample SynspAceP_FD_167610 | JGI IMG/M metagenome (GOLD analysis project Ga0163216, IMG submission 167610) | Saline lake microbial communities from Ace Lake in Antarctica - Synechococcus sp. Ace-P (Illumina Assembly) | ecosystem: Environmental > Aquatic > Non-marine Saline and Alkaline > Saline ...
CTCGAACAGCGTTGTGTCGTTGGTCACGAACATGCCGCCTTCGCCGGTCGTCATGGTCTTGGTGCCGTGAAACGAGAACGTGCCGAACGCGCCCATTGATCCGGCGCGCTTGTCGCCCCATGCGGAGCCGATGGCTTCCGCCGCATCCTCGACGACAGCAACGCCATGGCGAGCGCCAATGTCGAGAAGCCGGTCCATGTCGCACATGGAGCCATAGAGGTGAACTGCGATGATCGCCTTGGTCCGGGGCGTGATGGCCGTTTCGACAAGGGCCGGATCCGCGCACCAGGTGTCTTCCAGAATATCGACAAAAACTGGTGTTGCGCCAAGATGGACGACCGGCGCGACCGACGCGATCCAGTTGGTATCAGCAAGGATGACTTCGTCGCCGGGTCCGATGCCCAGCGCCGCCAATCCGAGATGCAACGCGCCGGTGCAGCTCGATGCCGCAATCGCATGCTTCACGCCGAGATGAGCTGCAAAATCACGCTCCAACCGGTTGAGATAGTCATAGCACTGCGCACCCCAGCCATTGCGCGCGGCATCCGTTGCGTAAGTGACTTCAAGCTCGGTAATGGAGGGTTTGGTGTAGGCGATACGCGGTGTCATGGATGGGGTTCCCAGCGGTCGGTCAGCCCCTGTCTAGCGCTTCGAGCCTGCGTGGAGATTGCGTCGGACTCCAAAAACTGGTTGGCGGCTCCCCTTATTATCTGGCATGAAATTATCGTTCACAATTGAAGGCCTGACTGAACCCAACTCGTCTCGGAAGACGAATGCTTGATTGCGCGTTTTGACCAAAGCGTTTTCAATCCGGATTGCACCTGCATCACAGCGCGTTTGATCCTGCCCCTTCGTGCTGGATGACCAGCATTTTGTTGTTTGCCGGGCTGGAGTGTCGGCTCAGGCAAATGTCGGACATGGATTCCAATCCAATTCCGTGCCACAAATTGTGAATGAACACGTTTGTTGAAAAGCTGAGTGGATGCAGGAGAGCCCGAATTATCTGCCCGGCTTGATTTGCCGGGCCGGGTAGCTGATATCTTTACGTAACTAGCGCAGCTCGCGCACATCAAAGTTGTTCTCATGCCTTCAACATCACCAACGCTGCATCTTGTGTGCGGCAAAATCGCTTCTGGAAAATCGACGCTGACTGCGAAACTTGGCAACCTGCCGGGAACGATAGTCATTGCGGAGGATGATTGGCTGTCCGCCCTTTACTCCGATGAGATGTCCTCGATCTCCGATTATGTACGGTGTTCAGCAAAGCTGCAGGCAATCATGGGTCCTCATGTAGCCTCTTTGTTGAATGCAGGTGTGTCAGTTGTGCTGGATTTTCCGGCAAACACGGTCGCCAACCGAATGTGGATGCGCGCCATTATCGAAGTAACAAATGCGGCCCACAAGATGCACTTTCTCGATGTCCCGGATGACGTTTGCAAAGCGAGGCTACGCGCCCGAAATGAACGCGGCGAACATTCGTTTGTCGTAACAAATGAACAATTCCAGAAAATCTCCAGGCATTTTGTCGCCCCGACATCTGAAGAGGGCTTCAACATCGTGACGCACCGTATGGATGATGAAGCATAGTCAGGGCTTGATTATCGGCTCGTTGACAGCGCCAGCGTAGCTGCTTTGCCGTGGTGGGAAGATCGCCCGGACAAAATAGAGGTTGGCGACGTGCGGCAAATTTGGCATGAGATTACCGTTCACAATTGAGAGGTTTGTCATGCGCACGGTCTATGTCAACGGAAGCTATGTGCCGGAAAACGAGGCCAAGGTCTCGGTGTTTGATCGCGGCTTCCTGTTTGGTGACGGCATCTACGAAGTTGCCTCGGTGCTCGGCGGCAAGCTGATTGATTTTCCTGCCCACATTGCCCGGCTTCACCGTTCGGCCGGTGAACTTGGTATGCGCGTTGATGTCAGCGATGATGAACTGCTCGCCATCCACCGTGAACTCGTCAGCCGCAATAGCTTGGAAGAGGGCGTGGTCTATCTGCAGATGACCCGCGGCGCCATTGACCGGGATTTCCTCTTCGACACCGACAAGCTGACACCGACGCTGGTGCTGTTCACCCAGAGCCGCCCGCTCATCGAAACAGGCATGGCCAAAAACGGCATGAAGATCGTCTCGATCCCGGATCTGCGCTGGGGCCGCTGCGATATCAAGACTGTGCAACTGCTCTATCCCTCGCTTGGCAAGATGGAAGCTAAGGCGCGCGGTGCCGACGATGCCTGGATGGTGCTTGATGGCGTGGTCACCGAAGGCACTTCGAACAATGCCTTCATCGTCACGCAGGACGGTGCAATCGTCACAAGACCCCTGTCGCACTCGATCCTGCCGGGCATCACCCGTGCAGCCCTGATGGCCTATTCGGCTGCCAGCGGCACCAAGGTTGAAGAACGCGAATTCACCATCGAGGAAGCAAAGAACGCCGCCGAGGCATTCATCACGTCGGCTTCTGTTTTCGTCGGTCCGGTGATCTCGATCGATGGTGTTGAACTCTCGGGTGGCAAGCCCGGACCGGTCACGCTCGGTTTGCGCAAGACCTATATCGAGGAAAGCCTCAAGCGCGCTGTCTGAGGCGGAACCGGGCCGCAAGGACCCGGCTCCTTTCCAGCTTCAGACGGATTTGATCGCACCGCCATCGCAGCGGATCATCGACCCGTTGATGTAGCTTGCCCGCGCGCTGACGATGAACGCTGCTGTGTTGGCAAACTCCTCGACCGCGCCATAACGTCCGACTGGAATTTGCGCCTGCGCGGCCTTGGCCACATCAGTCACATCCTTGCCCGAGCGCTTGGCATTGGCGGCATCAAGCTCCTTCAGCCGGTCAGTGTCGATCCGGCCCGGCAGCAGCATGTTGAAAGTGACGCCATCACCGGCGATCTCGTTGGCCATCGATTTCGACCAGCCGACCAGTGTCGCCCGCAAGGCGTTGGACAAGCCCAGATTGGGAATAGGCTGGATCACTCCGGATGAGGCAACTGTCAGCACCCGGCCCCAGCTCTGCGCGCGCATACCCGGCAAGAAGCGTGCGGTGATGTCCATCACGCTCATCACCATGATTTCGAATTGGCGGTGAACGACCGACAGATCGGCTTCGCTCATCAGGCCGGGGGGCGGACCACCGGTATTGTTGACCAAGATATCAAGCCCGCCGAATTCGGCCTTCACGGTTTGCTCAAGCAATTCTGGCGTGGCCTTGTCGGACAGATCCGAAACCACGAACCGCGCCTTGCCCGCGCCGCGTGCGTTGATAGCTTTGCTTGCCGCTTCAAGCCGAGCACCATCGCGTCCGGTGATCAGCACATTTGCACCTTCGGCGGCAATCGCTTCCGCAATGCCAAGTCCCAGTCCACGCGATGATGCCAGCACCAAAGCCCGTTTTCCTGTCAATCCTAGATCCATGAAGTCTTTCCTTGCTTGCCTGTTGCCTGCTAAAGGCTTGCGATATCAGTTGCCGCCGCAGCCCAAAAGGTCAACCCCGCAACCGGGCAGGGCAGGCGGCATAATCCAGGGAGAGCCCGAGCATGGTCGAAATCACCATTCCGAAGCCGGATGATTGGCATTTGCATTTGCGCGATGGCGCCATGCTTGAGGGCGTCCTGCCCTATAGCGCCCGCGATTTCGCTCGCGCCATCATTATGCCCAACCTGATGCCGCCGGTGGTGACGAGCACCGATGCACAAGCCTATCGCGACCGCATCATGGCTGCGCTGCCGAAGGGGATGGATTTCACGCCCCTGATGACGCTCTATCTCACCGAGGGCACTGATGCCGCGGATGTGGCAAGCGCTCATGCCTCAGGTCTGGTGACGGCGGTGAAGCTGTATCCGGCCGGCGCAACCACCAATTCCAGTTCAGGCGTCCGAGATCTTGCCAAGGTCATGCCGGTGCTGGAGAAGATGGCTGAAATCGGCATGCCGCTCTGTATCCACGGCGAAGTCACCGATCCATCGGTTGATATTTTCGACCGGGAAGCGGTGTTCATCGAAACCGTGCTTGATCCGCTGCGCAGCAAGCTTCCCGAACTCAAGATTACGCTTGAGCACGTGACCACATCGAACGGCATCGACTACGTCATGGGCGCCGATGCCAATCTGTCCGGTAGCATCACCACCCATCATTTGATGATCAACCGTAACGCCATTCTCGCCGGCGGCATCAAGCCGCATTACTATTGCTTGCCGGTTGCCAAGCGCGAGAGCCATCGTCTGGCACTGCGCAAGGCCGCGACGTCCGGTGACAAGCGCTTCTTTATCGGCACCGATTCCGCTCCGCATGTCGATCCGCTGAAGGAATGCGCCTGCGGTTGCGCCGGTATTTTTACCTCGATCAATACGTTGTCCTGCCTCGCCCATGTGTTCGAGGAGGACAAGGCGCTCGATAAACTGGCTGGCTTTGCCAGCCTGCACGGCCCCGCCTGGTACGGATTGCCGGTCAACAGCGAGACCGTTACGCTGGTGCGGCGCGACGAACCGTTGTCATGGCCTGAAAGGATCGAGACGGGCGATGGGCCGGTCACAGTCTTTGACCCGATGGTGCCCATCCACTGGGAAGTTGCCTAGCGCTCTTTAATCCACCGACCCGAACTGGTATTCGGATCGCCGAAACCCTTGCTGGGCCGAATGTTCAGGCCTGACCCTGGAGGCAACGCCGATGTTTTCCAACACGTTTCCCGACAAGGCGAAGATCGCCGAACTTGTCGCCAGTCAGCTTCTGGAAATCAAGGCGGTGCATTTCAACGCCGCCGAACCCTACAAGCTTGCATCCGGGATGATGAGCCCGGTCTATATCGATTGCCGCAAGCTGATTTCCTATCCGCGCATACGCTCTGCAGTAATGGATTTCGCTGCGGCCACGATCCTGTCTGAAGCCGGGTTCGAGCAATTCGATTGCATCGCCGGCGGCGAGACGGCCGGCATTCCCTTTGCCGCCTTCCTTGCCGAACGTCTCGGTCTGCCGATGATTTATGTGCGCAAGAAGCCCAAAGGCCATGGCCGCAATGCCCAGATCGAGGGCGAATTGCCTGAAGGCTCGCGGGTTCTCGTCATCGAGGATCTGACCACCGCAGGCGGATCGATGTTCACCTTCATCGAGGCCATCCGCGCCGCGGGCTGCACCGTCGATCATGGTATTGCGCTATTCTATTACGGTATCTTTGCCGAAGCAGAGCAGCGCTTCACCACTGGTAATGTCGAGCTGCATTATCTCGCCACCTGGCGCAATGTGCTGGCTGTCGCCACGAAGCAGCAGGCTTTTGACCCGGCCACGCTGGCTTCGGTGGAAGCGTTTCTCGATGCGCCGCTGGAATGGTCAGCCAAACATGGCGGCGTCTCCGAGCTTCCGGGACAGTGACAACAACAGACCGTTCTGAGCGGTCAGGGGAGTAGATCGATGATCATTTGCTGTGGTGAGGCCCTCATCGACATGCTGCCGCGGAAAACGAACGCCGGCGAAGACGCGTTTGCGCCCTATGCAGGCGGCGCGGTGTTCAACACGGCGCTGGCGCTTGGCCGTCTCGGGTTGGACACAAGCTTCTTCACCGGACTGTCGAGCGACATGTTCGGCGACATTCTTCGTGACGCACTGACCGCGAGCGGCGTTGATCACAGCCCTTGCGCAACGCTTGATCTCAACACAACGCTGGCGTTCGTGCGATTGGTCAACGGTCAGGCGAGCTATGCATTTTTTGATGAGAACACCGCAGGCCGGATGATCACCGAAACGCATCTGCCGGAGCTTGGCGATGATGTGGAAGCCCTGCACTTTGGCGCGATCAGCCTGATCCCGGATCCCTGCGGCTCGACCTATGAAAGCCTGATGCGGCGCGAACATGCATCGCGCGTGATCTCGCTCGATCCCAATATCCGCCCGAGCTTCATCACCGATACCGAGAAGCACCGTGCCCGCATCGACCGGATGATCACCATGAGCGACATCGTCAAAATGTCGGACGAGGACCTCGAATGGTTCGGTCAGCCGGACATGGAGACCGCCGCCAGAACCTGGCTGGCGCAAGGGCCAAGCCTGGTGGTCTTCACCCGTGGTCCCGATGGTGCCATCGGCTTCACTACGGATCACACGGTCGAAGTTGATGGAGTGCCTGTCACGGTCGCCGATACGGTGGGCGCAGGCGACACTTTCAACGCCGGCATTCTGGCATCACTGAAGCGCGATAATGTGCTGACCAAGCGGGCGATGAAGGCATTGTCGGCCGAGGCGGTCAGAAATGCGCTCAGTCTCGGAGCCAAGGCGGCCGCCGTCACCGTCTCGCGGCCCGGCGCCAATCCGCCCTGGGCCAACGAGATCGGTTTCTGATCAGGCTTTCAGGCTTCGCCGCGCATCTTGCGAATGGTTTCCGCGAGCATCAGTGTTGAGCTGTCGTGGCCGTCACCGGAGCTTTCGCCCTTTACCACCGGCAGCAGTGCGGTCGCCAGTTCCTTGCCCAGTTCCACCCCCCACTGGTCAAACGCATTGATCCCGAAGATCTGTGCTTCAACAAACACCCGGTGCTCGTAGAGCGCGATCAGACGCCCGAGCGTGAACGGTGTCAGCTTGTCATGAACCAGTGTGATTGAAGGCCGGTTGCCGGGAAATGTCTTGTGCGGCGCAAGCCGATCGGCTTCGCTTGCCGAGTGACCTGCAGCAAGCAACTGCGCGCGGGCTTCGTCGGTGGTGCGGCCGCGCATCAGCGCTTCCGATTGTGCCAGGCAATTGGCGATCAGAAGCTGATGCTGAGAAGCCAGATGTGGCTCATGCCCATTCGCCGCGATCATGAACTCCACCGGGATGACATCGGTCCCCTGATGCAGCAGTTGGAAAAACGCATGCTGGCCATTGGTGCCCGGTTCACCCCAGACAATCGGGCCGGAAGCTGTGTCGAGCGGGTTACCGTCCAGGTCAACCGACTTGCCGTTTGATTCCATGTCGAGCTGCTGCAGATAGGCAGGAAATCGCGACAGCCGCTGCTCATAGGGAATGATCGCACGGCTTGGATAGCCACACACCAGCCGGTGCCAGATGCCGAGAAGGCCCAGCATCATAGGCAGGTTCTCGGCAACCGGCGCGTTCTTGAAATGCGTGTCCATGGCCCGCGCGCCGGAAAGGAAGTCCGTGAAATTCTGCTTGCCGATGGCGATCATCAGCGGCAGGCCTATCGCCGACCAGAGCGAATAACGCCCACCGACCCAGTCCCAAAAACCGAAGACGCGGGTCTCGTCGAGACCGAACTTGGCCACCTTGTCGAGCGCTGTTGAGACGGCGGCGAAGTGCTGCGCCACGGCGCTTTCACCAAGTTTTGCGACGATGAACTCGCGCGCTGTTGCCGCGTTGGTCATGGTCTCGATGGTGGTGAATGTCTTTGATGCCACAATGATCAATGTCGTTTCCGGATCAAGGCCCGAGAGCGTGTCGGTGATGTGCGCTCCATCGACATTGGAGACAAAGTGCAGTCGTGGTCCGTCATGGTACGGCGCCAGCGCCAGTGTCGCCATCACTGGACCCAGATCCGAACCGCCGATGCCGATATTGACCACATCTGTGAAAGCTTTGCCGGTCGCGCCGCAAATCGAGCCATCGCGCAAGCCATCTGAAAACACGCCCATGGCGTCAAGCACCGCATGAACCTGCGGCACTACATTCTCGCCATCCACACGAATGTCCACATCCCGGGCTGCCCGCAATGCGGTGTGCAGCACTGCACGGCCTTCAGTCGTATTGATAGCTTCGCCTGCAAACATCCGGTCGCGCTGTGTTTCAACGCCGGCTGCTTTGGCAAGCTCGCCAAGAAGATTGAGTGTGTCGTCATTCACCGCGCATTTGGAAAAGTCCATCGTCAGATCGTCAAGTGCGACCGACAACCTGCTGGCGCGATCCGGATCGGCTGCAAATGCTGCCCGCAAATCGTTGACAGCGTCACTGTTGCGGTGGGTCTTAAGCTGAGACAGAGCCAGTTGTACGGTCTTCGACAAAGCAGGGATCTCCGGGTTTCAGGATACCCACCTATGCGGCGAGGCCCGCAGGAAATCAAGTTTCCTGCGGGCCTCTGCACTTGTCATCCAGACCTGATGGTCATCGCCGAGATGGCTTTTGAACAGCCATTTCGCGATCAGGCCTATTTGTCGCGCAACTCGCGGCGCAGGATTTTGCCAACATTGGTCTTTGGCAGTTCATCCTTGAAGACAACGACCTTGGGCCGTTTGTAATTGGTCAGGCCGACGGCGCAATGCGCCTTCACGTCAGCCTCGGTCAGGTTGGGGTCTTTCCGGACAATGAACAGCTTTACCGCTTCGCCGGAGTGTTCGTCCGGTATTGAGACCGCCGCAGCTTCGGCGATACCCGGATGGGACACAGCAACCTCTTCAATCTCATTGGGATAGACGTTGAAGCCGGAGACCAGGATCATGTCCTTCTTGCGGTCGACGATCTTTGTGTAGCCAGCCTCATCCATGAAACCCATGTCGCCGGATCGGAAGTAACCGTCCCCGGTCATGACTTTTTCGGTCTCGTCGGGGCGGTTCCAGTAGCCCGTCATCACCTGCGGGCCCTTGATGCAGATCTCGCCAACCTCGCCGAGCGGCATTGATTTGCCGTCCTCATCGCGAATGTCGATAAAGGTGGAGGGCAGCGGCAAGCCTATGGTTCCGGAAAACTCGCCGGCGTCAAACCGGTTTGCTGTCGCCACCGGTGACGTCTCGGACAGGCCATAACCTTCTGAAATCACGCAGCCGGTCAGTTCCTTCCAGCGCTCCGCAACCGGGCGCTGCACCGCCATGCCGCCACCAAGCGAGAGCAACAGTGGCTTGAAATTCAGCTTCTGGAACTCATCATTGTTCAACAGCGCATTGAACAGCGTGTTGAGGCCTGGAAACACATTGAATTCGTATTTTCCCAATTCTTTGACGAAGCCCGGGATGTCGCGCGGGTTGGGGATCAGGATATTGTGCGCCCCTTGCGCCATGCCCATCAGTGCATTCACCGTCAGCGCAAAGATATGGTAGAGCGGCAATGCGCAGACATAGACAAGAACATCTGGTGCCTGTTTCTTGATGAAGGCCGCCGGAAGCCACATGTCATTTTGTAACACGTTCGACAGCACATTCGAGTTTGAGAGCGTGGCTCCCTTTGAGACACCTGTCGTGCCGCCTGTATATTGCAGGAACGCCACATCCGAGGGAGTGATGTCGACCCGCTTGAGCGTTTTTCCCTGACCTGAGGACAGCGCCGACTTGAAGCTGACATGGCCTGGAAGCGACCATTCAGGCACCATTTTTTTGACCTTCCGGACAACGAAATTGACCAGATGGCCTTTCAATCCCAGCAGGTCGCCCATCGTCGCCACGCAAACATGCTTGACGTCGGTTCTGGCGATGACTTGCTGCAGCGTGATTGCAAAATTCTCAAGGATGACAATCGCCTTGGCGCCTGAATCCTTGAGCTGGTGTTCGAGTTCGCGCGGAGTGTAGAGCGGGTTGACGTTGACCACCGTATAGCCGGCGCGCAGCACGGCGGCCATCGCCACCGGCATTTGCAGGACATTCGGCATCATCACGGCAACGCGATCGCCTTTTTGCAGTCCGAGTGATTGCAGCCAGGCGCCGATTGCCGCCGACATATGGTCCATTTCGCCATACGTGATGGTCTTGCCCATACAGGTATAGGCTGACCGGTTGGTGTAACGCTTGAAGGAATCCTCAATCAGCGCCGCAACCGATGCATGGGCCAACGGCGGAATGTCTGCGGACGTATTGGGTGGATATGATTGCAGCCAGATGCGGTCTGCGGCAGCGGTATTGGTCATAGTCTCTCACTCCCTCTTGCATTCCGGATGCGGCCGCATTTCATGCTTCGCCGCCGGGCTCCTCTTCCCTTACTCCGGTCACATCCAGATTTAGAGTGGCCCGGTGTACGTTGCAATGCCTTCCTTTGACGTAAACGTAACATTTCTATCTACAAATTTCGATCATCGTCAACGTCTGAGCGCATCAGGTCCCTGGCCGACAATGTCTTCGTCGAGTTTGCCGATGGCACCCTCGTCCTTGCCTGCATAAGGCAGCTCAGTCAGAATCGTACGGATGACATTGATCCGTGCGCGGCGCTTGTCGTTGGCGCGCAGTACCGTCCAAGGCGCGTGTTCTGAGTGGGTCTCGTCGATCATCAGATCGCGCATCTTGGTGTAATCATCCCATTTGTTCAGGCTGGCGATGTCCATTGGCGACAATTTCCAGGCTTTGAGCTTGCTGTGCCGGCGGTCGTGAAACCGCTTGAGCTGCATTTCACGGCCGATATTGAGCCAAAACTTGAACAGATGAATTCCGGCTTTCACCGGCATGCGCTCAAAATGTGGTGTTTCTTCGAGGAAGTGCGCGTGCTGCTCTGGCGTGCAAAACCCCATCACCGGCTCGACGCCGGCACGGTTGTACCAGGAGCGGTCAAACATCACGAACTCGCCGGAGGTGGGGAAGTGATCGACATAGCGCTGATAGTACCATTGTCCACGCTCGGTCTCGGTTGGCTTTGGCAATGCGACGATGCGGGCCGAACGCGGGTTCATGTAAGCCCGTGTCGCGCCAATAGACCCGCCCTTGCCGGCGGCGTCGCGGCCTTCAAACACCGAGATGATACGATTGCCGGTTTCGCCAAGCCAGGTCTGAACCTTGACCAGCTCGATCTGCAGCGCTTCCAACGTATCCTCATAGTCGTCCCGGTCGAGTTTCTTCTTGTAAGGATAATCGTCAGATGAGAACGCGTTGTCGTCCACCCAGTCCGGCAGCTTCGGATCGTCAATGTCGAAAACCCGCTTTTTGCCGTCAATCTCAAGCTCGACAGCCCTGCTGGTTTTATCTTTGCCCATCATCTGTTCCTTTGGATACTGGCGTCATGCACAAAACGCGCACTGCTGGAGATAGTTCAACCCGGATGGGTCATGTCTTCCGGACGAACAATACGGTCGTAGTCCGCCGCTGTCACGAGGCCGGTCTTCAATGCTTCCTCACGCAATGTCGTGCCGTTGGTGTGGGCGTATTTGGCGATCTTTGCGGCATTGTCATAGCCAATCGTTGGTGCAAGCGCTGTGACGAGCATCAGCGAGCGGTCCAGCGCTGCCTTGATATTGTCTTCGCGCGCCTCGATGCCGACAATGCAATTGTCGGTGAAAGAGACCGACGCGTCGCTCAGCAATTGCACCGACTGCAGAAAATTATAGGCCATCACCGGATTGTAGACGTTGAGTTCGAAGTGTCCCTGGCTGCCAGCAAAGGTGACGGCTGCATTGTTGCCGAATACCTGCACGCAAACCTGCGTCATCGCCTCGCATTGTGTCGGGTTGACTTTGCCCGGCATGATCGACGAACCCGGCTCGTTCTCCGGCAGCGCCAGTTCGCCCAGGCCGGATCGCGGACCCGAGCCAAGGAAACGAATGTCATTGGCAATCTTGAACAGCGCCGCCGCAGCGGAATTGATAGCACCGTGCGAAAACACCATCGCGTCGTGGGCAGCAAGCGCTTCGAACTTGTTCGGAGCCGTAACAAAGGGAAGCGTCGTGATCCCGGCGATGCGTTCGGCGACCTTTTCGGCGAAGCCGATAGGTGCATTGAGGCCGGTGCCGACAGCCGTGCCGCCTTGCGCCAGTTCATAAAGGCCAGCCAGCGTTATTTCGATGCGCTTGATCGATGAGGCTACCTGAGCGGCGTATCCACCGAATTCCTGACCGAGCGTCAGCGGCGTTGCGTCCTGCGTATGGGTCCGGCCGATCTTGATGATCTTGGCAAATGATTTCGCCTTGCTGTCGAGCGCCTTGTGCAGGTGCTTTAGCGCTGGCAGCAGGTCGCGAACGATCTGTTCCGCGCAAGCGATGTGCATCGCCGTCGGATAGGTGTCATTCGAAGACTGGCTCATGTTGACGTGGTCGTTCGGATGAACCGGCTTCTTCGAGCCCATCTCGCCGCCCATCATCTCGATGGCGCGGTTGGAAATCACCTCATTGGCATTCATGTTGGACTGGGTGCCTGATCCGGTCTGCCATACCACAAGCGGAAAATGCTCATCGAGCTTGCCGTCGATCACTTCCTGTGCGGCTTCGACGATTGCTGCGCCAATCTTCTGATCGAGCCGCTTCAGCTCCATATTGGCTTCCGCTGCGGCGCGCTTGACAATGCCAAGGGCTCGCACAACCGAAAGCGGCTGTTTTTCCCAGCCGATCTTGAAATTGCCAAGCGAGCGCTGGGCCTGCGCACCCCAGTATTTGTCCGACGCGACCTCGATCGGGCCGAAGCTGTCGGTTTCGGTTCGGTTGGTGGACATTTGGGCACCCTTTTCAATCAATCGCGGAATGCGCGGACCAGCCACATGCATGAAAGGCCACATCGTCATTGTGATTTCAAGTTGCGCAGGTAAACAAGTATCAGATTTGGAAAGCAGAGATGCTGGGGGTGGGCGAACACATGGTCGAAAATAAGCAGGACACGCCGAATGACGCGGACACCGGCAACGGTTTGACGGCACGGTTCAAAACCAATCTACCCTCTCTCGCGGTTGGATCAGTTCTAGCGCTTGCCGCGATACCTGCAGGGCTGCAGCCCTGGCAAGCGATCCTTGGTTATGGTGCCTTCGCCGCAACGCTGCTGGCTTGGCCCTCCAGCCGGTCGGCAGCCCGGGGGAGGGCCGAGAGCCAGGCCGCCAAGGCAGCGCACCCTGATTTCGCTGTGATTGAAGCACTTGATATGCCGACAATCATTTTTGACCAGGACACTCAGGTGGTGCGCCAGAACGCTGCGGCGCAGTCGCTTGTCGGAGTCTATCCGGAGCGCGCATCGCTGTCGGCGCGGATAAGGTCGCCAGCTATTCTCGATCTTGTGGCCCGGGTCGTGTCCCGCGGTTTGCCTGAAAGTGTGGAACATTCCGAGCGGGTCCCGTCCGAGCGTTGGCACGAAGTTCGGGTTGCCTTGGTTGCCGGCGGCTCTGGTTCGGCCAACCGGCTTTTCGTGCTGACATTCCGCGACCTGACTGAAGCGCGGCGCATGGACCGGATGCGCACCGACTTTGTCGCAAACGCCAGCCACGAGCTTAGAACTCCGCTCGCCTCGCTGATGGGCTTCATTGAAACCATGCAGGGTCCGGCCCGCGATGATGAGGCTGCACGAATACGGTTTCTTGCCATCATGCTCGATCAGGCGCAGCGGATGGCTCGCCTGATTGACGACCTCCTGTCCTTGTCTCGGCTTGAGATGAGAGCCCATGTGGCGCCCGATGGCGATGTGGATCTCGGTGGCACCATTGCCCATGTCGTCGATACCTTGAAGCCGATGGCCAATGATCTCGGCGTCGAGATTGAACTGACCTTGCCGGAAACGCCGGTTATGGTGACAGGCGATATTGATGAACTGATCCAGGTGTTCTCGAATCTGATCGAGAACGCCTGCAAATACGGCCAGACTGGCAAACGCGTTTTGATTGCGGTCGCTGATACGGATGAGGTTGGCGCGCATGTCACCGTTCAGGATTTCGGTCCCGGAATTGCCAAGGAACATGTGCCGCGGCTGACCGAACGATTTTACCGCGTTGATGTTGAGACCAGCAGGGCCAAAAAGGGGACAGGACTGGGGCTGGCGATTGTCAAACACATACTTGCGCGACATCGAGCCCGGCTGGTCGTGCGCTCTACGCCTGGCGAAGGATCAGCCTTCACTGTCAAATTCAACCGCATTGAACCGGGTAAATCGTCGTTACCCCAAGAAATGTATCAATAAAAACAAAGGAATAGAGTGTCATAAAACAGTGATGTAACTGTCATAAAACGGAATCTCGAAGGGCCTAGAAAGAGCCAGCCTTAGATGGCTGACCAACGGCCCTGATCAAGGGCCACGCCACCCTGACCCACGACGGGAGATTCTTATGAACGCATTCAAATTCGCCGCTGCCGCACTTGTGGCCTCCACGGCTTTCGCCGGCGCCGCTGTGGCCCGCGACCAGATCCAGATCGCTGGCTCATCCACTGTCCTGCCTTACGCTTCGATTGTTGCTGAAGCCTTCGGCGAGAACTTCAGCTTTCCGACACCGGTTGTCGAATCCGGCGGTTCGGGCGCAGGCCGCAAGAAGCTTTGCGAAGGCGTTGGCGAGAACACCATCGACATTGCAAACTCTTCTTCGCGCATCAAGCAGTCCGATATCGATCTTTGTGCCTCGAATGGCGTGAGCGAAATCCAGGAAGTCCGCATCGGTTATGACGGCATCGTCTTCGCGTCCGACATCAACGGTGCTGAATTCGCCTTCACCCCGGCCGACTGGTACAATGCTCTCGCCGCCAAGGTGATGAAGGACGGCGCACTGGTCGACAACACCGCCAAGACATGGGCTGACGTCAACTCGGATCTGCCTGCTGAGGACATCCTCGCATTCATCCCGGGCACCAAGCACGGCACGCGTGAAGTGTTTGACGTCAAGGTTCTTGAAGCTGGCTGCGAAGCAACCGGCGCAGAAGAAGCATTCAAGGCTGCTGGCGACGAAAAGGCAAAGGGCTGTACCGCTCTGCGCACTGATGGCGTCTCGGTCGACATCGACGGCGACTACACAGAAACTCTGGCTCGCATTGATGCCAACAAGAACGCCATCGGCGTGTTCGGTCTTTCGTTCTACGAAAACAACACCGACAAGCTGCGCGTTGGCACCATGTCGGGCATCAACCCATCGACCGAAACCATCGCTTCCGGCGAATATCCGGTTTCGCGCCCGCTCTACTTCTACGTCAAGAATGCACATCTGGATGTGATCCCTGGTCTGCAGGAATATATCGAGTTCTTCCTGTCTGACGAAATTGCTGGCCCTGACGGCCCGCTGGCCGCCTATGGCCTCGTCTCCGACCCGGAGCTCGCCAAGACGCAGGAAATGGTGAAGAACCGCACCCCGATGGCTGCGCTTAACTAAACCGTTTGACGCCTAAGGGGCGGCGCGTTCAGCGCCGCCCTTCCTCGCAAACAGGGCGAATGTGACATGACTCCCAGTGTTCTCATACTCATCGTGCTCGGCTTGATGGTCATCGGCTATTATTTGGGCCGGCAGCGTGCATTGAAGGCATCTGAACGGGATGGAGTGAAACTCCATTCACTGCCTGGGTATTACGGCCAATCGGTCGCTTTGTTCGTCGCGGTTCCCGCTCTTTTTCTGCTGGGTGCCTGGCTCTTCCTGCAGCCGGTTTTGATCGAAAACAGCATCAGCGGCAAGGTTCCTGACAGCGCAATTCCTGATGGCGGGGCAAGGAGCCTTGTCATGTCCGATGTGCGCCGGATAGCAGATGGGCTGAGCTTGATTGTCGAGCAGAATGGTGTTTCCGAGGTCGATCTGTCGAACATGCAGGCTGATACCACCAACGTGCGCTCGCGCCTTGCCAATGTCGGTGTGGCACTCGGCTCTGAGGTGTCGCCAGTTGTGTTCGAGGCGGCCAAGGACTATCGCAATATAGAACTCACCGCGTCCTTCATTCGAAATGTAGCGGTTCTGCTCGCCGCGCTCGGCTCCGGTTTTTGGGCCTGGAAGCGTGTCCGGCCACAGATGCGTGCACGCAACGTCAGTGAGACCTTTATCAAGGCGCTGTTGATGGGATCCTCTCTGGTGGCCATCTTGACGACCGTCGGCATTGTCGGCTCGCTGCTGTTTGAATCCATAGAATTTTTCAAACTGTATCCTGCTGCCGACTTTTTTCTGTCGGCAACGTGGAACCCGCAGTTTCGCGGCGGCTCCGATCTTGGCTTCCTGCCGTTGTTGTGGGGAACATTCTACGTCTCGATTGTCGCTCTGACGCTGGCGGTCCCCATCGGTCTGATGATCGCGATATACCTTGCCGAATATGCAGGCAGTTCACTGCGCAGTTTCGCCAAGCCCGCCATCGAGGTGCTCGCCGGCATTCCGACCATCGTTTATGGTCTCTTCGCGCTGATAACGGTCGGCCCGTTTCTGCGCGACTGGATTGCCCAGCCGCTCGGATTGGGGAGTTCGTCATCATCGGTCATGACCGCAGGGCTTGTCATGGGGGTCATGCTGATCCCGTTTATTTCCTCCCTGTCGGACGACATCATCAACGCCGTACCGCAATCGATGCGCGACGGCTCTTACGGCCTCGGTGCAACAAAGTCTGAGACAATCAAGCAGGTGATCCTGCCTGCGGCGCTTCCGGGGGTTGTTGGCGCGATCCTTCTGGCTGCCAGTCGCGCCATCGGCGAAACCATGATCGTGGTCATGGGCGCCGGCGCCTCCGCCCGCCTCGGCCTCAATCCATTTGAGGCGATGACCACGGTTACGGTGAAAATCGTCAGTCAGTTGACCGGGGACACCGAGTTTGCCAGCCCGGAAACGCTGGTAGCCTTTGCGCTTGGCCTGACACTGTTTGTTTTCACCCTCTGCCTGAACATTCTGGCGCTCTACATCGTGCGCAAATATCGGGAGCAATACGAATGACCGAGTTTACAGCCGATACCGCCGCAGCAGCCAGAATCTCGAAGACCGGCTCGCTTTTTGACGTTGGAGCACGCACCCGCAAGCGTCATGCATCCGAGCGCCGATTCCGAATGATGGGTCTCGCCGCTGTTGTGTTTGGCATTCTGGCTCTCCTGGGTCTGATGACGTCCATTCTTTCAAACGGCCTTTCGTCGTTTCGTCAGAGCTACATAACCATGGATGTCTACCTCGACCCGGCGAAGCTCGATAAAAAGGGCAATCTGGATCCGCAGGACCTGCAGAAGATCACCACCTTCACGATCCAGCCGCTCATTCAGGCAGCATTGAAAACAACGATGGAAGAGCGTGGGATTGCAGTAGACGGTCTTGATGCCAAAGAGGCAGGCGAGCTCATTTCCAAGGAGGCACCAGCCCAACTGCGCCGGTTTGTGTTGGCTGATCCGTCTCGGATTGGAAAAACCGTCTCTTTCGACTTGCTGGCTTCGGGACGAATCGACGGTTATTACAAGGGCCGCGTGACGATGGCGTCCGCCGCGCTTGATCGTAATGTCTCGCCGGAACAGCTGATGCTGGCCGACAAGCTCAAGCAAGCCGGCATTCTGGAATCGCGGTTCAACTGGTCATTTTTCACCGCACCTGATGCATCGGACACTCGGCCTGAGGCTGCAGGCCTGGGCGTCGCCATTCTCGGCTCTGCTTACATGATGCTGATCGTGCTGGTGCTGGCGCTGCCAATCGGTGTTGCCGCTTCAATTTACCTTGAAGAGTTTGCGCCGCAAAACCGCTGGACTGACCTGATCGAAGTCAATATCGCCAATCTGGCCGCTGTTCCGTCAATCGTGTTCGGTATTCTCGGCCTGGCAATCTTCATCAACTTCGCCGGTCTGCCGCAGTCGGCACCGATTGTCGGCGGGCTTGTTCTGACACTGATGACATTGCCGACCATCATCATTGCCACACGTGCTGCGCTCAAGGCGGTGCCGCCGTCGATCAATGATGCGGCGCTGGGTATCGGTGCATCGAAAATGCAGGCGATTTTCCATCACATCCTGCCGCTTGCTGCCCCGGGCATCCTGACTGGAACGATCATCGGTCTTGCCCAGGCGCTTGGTGAAACCGCACCTCTGCTTCTGATCGGCATGGTGGCCTTCGTGCGCGAATATCCCGGTGCGCCGCCGGAAGGTTTCTTTGACCCTGCGTCTGCCTTGCCGGTACAGGTTTACAACTGGACCCAGCGTGGCGATCCGGCCTTTGTCGAGCGGGCATCGGGTGCGATCATTGTCCTGCTGATATTCCTGCTCGTCATGAACGCGATCGCCATCCTGCTGCGCCGCCGCTTTGAGCGCCGCTGGTAGAACACAGCTGTTGCCTTTGAAACAACCAAGCCCTGAGTATACTGAAATTGTTGAAGGGAAGACGGAGATGAACATGATGTCTGAAATGGCTACTGAAAAGGCGGTCGACGCGGCGATAGAGGAATCCGGCATCAAGATGCGCGGAACCGATGTCAGCGTCTTCTACGGCGAGAAGCAGGCGCTGTTTGATGTCAACCTTGATGTCCGGAAGAACAGCGTGACAGCGCTTATCGGCCCGTCGGGCTGTGGCAAGTCAACCTTCCTGCGGTGCCTCAACCGGATGAACGACACAATCGACATCTGTCGCGTCACAGGCGAAATCACGCTTGAAAATGAAAATATTTACGCACCGATGATTGATGTCGTGGAGTTGCGCGCACGCGTCGGCATGGTGTTCCAGAAGCCCAATCCGTTTCCCAAGTCGATCTATGAAAATGTCGTCTATGGACCGCGCATCCACGGTCAGGTTTCCACCCGCGCTGAAATGGATGAAATCGTCGAGCGCAGTCTGATCAAGGCCGGCTTGTTCAACGAGGTCAAGGATCGCTTGCAGGAGCCTGGAACCGGGTTGTCGGGCGGACAGCAGCAGCGGCTTTGCATCGCGCGCGCCATCGCCGTGAGCCCTGAAGTGATTTTGATGGACGAGCCCTGCTCGGCGCTTGATCCGATCGCCACCGCGAAAATCGAAGAACTGATCGACGAGCTCCGGGTCAATTACACCATCGTTATCGTGACCCATTCCATGCAGCAGGCTGCCCGCGTTTCGCAGCGCACAGCGATGTTCCATCTGGGAAACCTTGTCGAGGAAGGTGCCACCGACAAGATGTTCACCAATCCGGATACAAAGCTTACCCAGGACTACATCACCGGCCGCTTCGGCTAATGCGACCGCCAATCGCACCACGACTACAGAATTGAAGGATCACATTATGCCCGAAGCTCACACAGTGACATCCTATGATGACGAACTCCGGTTCCTTGTCCGCCGTTTGTCCGAAATGGGCGGCATCGCCGAGCGCATGGTCGCCGACGCTGTCGCTGCTCTGGTCAATGCTGACACTGCGTCTGCTCAGCGGGTTATCTCGGAAGACCTTCTACTCGACGAGGGCGAGCGCGAAATCTACGACAAGGCCGTTCTCCTGATTGCCAAGCGGCAGCCAATGGCGTCGGACCTGCGTGAAGTTATTGGCTCCATCCGGATCGCCTCTGACCTCGAACGGGTTGGCGATCTTGGCAAGAACATCGCCAAGCGGGTGATCGCCGTGCACACCATGGCGCAGCCGCGCAAGCTGGTTCGCGGCCTCGAGCATCTGGCAGAGCTGGCCCTGACGCAACTCAAGGAAGTTCTGGACGCTTTCGCAACGCGCTCGCCGGAACTCGCCCATTCGATCCGTGAACGCGATGAGGAAATCGATGCGATTTACACCTCGCTGTTCCGCGAATTGCTGACCTACATGATGGAAGATCCGCGCAACATTACTGCCTGCACGCATCTCCTGTTCTGCGCAAAGAACATTGAGCGCATCGGTGATCACGCCACCAACATCGCCGAGACGGTTTATTACGTCGCCACCGGCGAGCAACTGGCGGCTGAGCGTCCGAAGGATGATGAGACCGCCACCATGATCGCGCCTGCACCGGGTTCATCCTGAGGGCGTTACGGAGTTCATCTACCATGGCAATGAGTCCACATATTACAGTGGTTGAGGACGAAGAAGCACTCTCGGTGCTGCTTCGTTACAATCTGGAAGCCGAAGGTTATGACGTCGATACTGTTCTGCGCGGTGACGAAGCCGAGATCCGGCTGCAGGAGCGTGTCCCGGACCTGCTGATCCTGGATTGGATGCTGCCCGGAATTTCCGGCATCGAGTTGTGCCGGCGTTTGCGGGCCCGGCCCGAAACTGAACGCTTGCCAATTATCATGCTGACAGCGCGCGGCGAGGAAAGCGAACGGGTTCGCGGCCTTGCCACGGGTGCTGATGATTATGTCGTCAAACCGTTTTCCACGCCGGAATTGCTCGCCCGGGTCAGGGCCATGCTGCGCCGAGCCCGGCCAGAGGTCATTTCCAGTCAGCTCAAGGTCGGCGAGATCGAGCTTGACCGTGAGACACACCGCGTCAAGCGGCGCGGCCGCGACATCAAGCTAGGGCCAACCGAATTCAGACTGCTCGAATACCTGATGAGTTCACCAGGCCGGGTCTACTCGCGCGCGCAACTGCTCGACGGCGTTTGGGGCCACGATGTCTATGTCGATGAGCGCACGGTCGATGTGCATGTCGGCAGGCTGCGCAAGGCGGTCAATCTCTCCGGCATGCGCGACACCATCCGCACCGTGCGCGGCGCTGGCTATTCGATCGAGAGCTGACGCCGGACGTATCCCAGCATCAACACTGTCGCATAAAAAAGAGCCCGGGCGTCAGACCCGGGCTCTTGTGTATCCGGTACTAATTGTGTTCAGCGGGCGCGTTTGCGCTCGCTTGACGGCTGGAACGCCATTTTGGCGTGGAAGCCGCAATAAGGCGAGGCCTCGCCTGAATCATTGCCGCAGAAATGAAAGCCTTCCTGCAGAGGATCACCGACCGGCCATTTGCAGGTCCGCTCTGAAAGCTCGATAAGGGTTAGCCTGCGTGAAATAGGCACCACCACATCTTCCATTGGACGTGTGTCAATGTCTTCAGCTGCGACAGCATCCACATCCTGCTTCATCTGCGCCCCTCCACTTGAGCGGCTCATGGTGCGCGTCGTCTGGGTCGCTGCGGTGCGTCCTGCATAGTTCGGAGCGCGTGGCGCTGCTGTGGTGCGCTTGGTGCGCACAGACGCCTGTCCACCGCTCTTGGCACGGCCAGGAAGGTTGAGACGGTGCACTTTGCCGATCACCGCGTTGCGGCTGACGCCGCCCAATTGTGCCGCAATCTGGCTCGCACTGAGCCCGTCCGCCCAGAGTTTCTTGAGTCTTTCGACCCGTTCATCAGTCCAACTCATGCAATGCGCTCCCTGTACCCCGTATGCCGGGATGGCAGAATCCCTCACCGCCGTTCCGGATGACCGGAACTTGAAAACTCGGTTACAGTGAGGTGAATAGTGTCCGCCGCGGACCTCTATTTCGTAGTCTTAACTTAGTGGTCGGCAGACTCCGTGACAAGAGTCAGCAGAATCATGGTGTTTCCTTTTTGTGGTTTTCCCCAACTTACGAGATAAGTACGAGTTCTTACCTGTTACCGCTCCCCGACCGGCGGTTTGCCCAATTTTGGAGGACGGGGAACTTCGGAAGCCCAGAGAAAACGAGCACGCAGCCTGTCTCATTGACAGGCCATCCCGAATTGTAAATAGTGCCCGAGCCGCCCGGAAGGGCGGCATTTTGGTTTTCCGGCACACCCTTGCCAGGCAGGTCGCAACAGCGGTCGCAAGGCGAAGGGGCATGCTTTGTTGTCCGTCTCTAGATAGGAGAGAAGCGCCATGGCCGACGCCAAGCCGCTTTATGATACATACAACCGCATTCCGATCGTATTCGAACGCGGGCATGGCGCATGGCTTGAGACTGCGGAGGGCGAACGCTATCTGGATTTTGCGGCAGGCATTGCCGTCAATTCTCTTGGCCACACTCACCCCCATCTCGTCGAGGCGCTGAAAGCCCAGGCTGATCGCCTGTGGCATCTGTCCAATCTCTATGAAATCCCGGATCAATCCCGACTGGCGGAGCGTCTCACCGAGGTGACCTTTGCCGACAAGGTGTTTTTTACCAATTCCGGTGCGGAGGCGCTTGAATGCGCCATCAAGACTGCGCGGCGTCATTTCTATGTCAACGGTCAGCCTGAGCGCTATGGCATCATTACCTTCGAAGGTGCTTTTCACGGCCGCACACTGGCGACCATAGCTGCAGGCGGCCAGGCCAAGTATCTTGAGGGCTTCGGCCCCAAGGTGGAAGGCTTTGATCAGGTGCCTTTCGATGATCTCGATGCCTTGAAGGCCGCGATCACCGAAAACACGGCCGCCATTCTCATCGAACCCGTGCAGGGTGAGGGCGGTATCCGTCCGCTGTCGAACGAAAGCCTGCGGGCATTGCGCGATCTGTGCGATGAACATGGAATGTTGATGATCCTCGACGAGGTACAGTCAGGCGTCGGACGGACCGGGAAACTGTTTGCCCATGAATGGGCCGGGATTGAGCCAGACATCATGGCCGTTGCCAAGGGTATCGGCGGCGGCTTTCCCTTCGGTGCCTGCCTTGCCACCGCAGATGCGGCGGATGGCATGGCGGCTGGCACCCATGGCACCACCTATGGCGGCAATCCGCTTGCCATGGCGGTCGGCAACGCGGTTCTGGACATCATTCTCGATGACAACTTCCTCACCCATGTCAACGACGTCGCTCTGGTGTTGAGGCAGGGACTGGCCTCGCTCAAGGACCGCTATCCGGATCTGATCTCGGATGTGCGCGGCTCGGGCCTCATGCTCGGTATCAAATGCGCAAAATCCAATGCAGATCTGGTGATGGCTATGCGCAATGAACATCTGCTGGCGGTCCCGGCCGGCGACAACGTCGTGCGCTTGCTACCGCCCTTGATCGTGACCGCCGAAGAGGCCCGCGAAGCACTCTCCAGAACAGAGGCCGCGCTCGACATGTTGTCCAGCAACGGCACAGCCAACTAAACGGACTGGATTCCATGACAAAGACCAATTCCGCCAGCAATCGCCATTTTCTTGATCTTTCCGCCGTCAGCGCGGGCGACTTGCGTGCCATGATCGACGGCGCACGATCCGCCAAGACATCCACAGAAACCGATCGGCCGCTTGCCGGCAAGATGCTGGCGATGATTTTCGAGAAGCCTTCGACCCGCACGCGCGTGTCCTTTGACGTTGGCATGCGCCAGCTTGGCGGCGAGACCCTGTTCCTGTCGGGGACCGAGATGCAGCTTGGCCGGGCTGAAACCATTGCCGACACCGCCAAGGTTTTGTCGCGCTATGTCGACATGATCATGATCCGGACGCTTGATCACTCTCGCATGCTCGAGCTTGCCGAGCACGCCACGGTGCCGGTCATCAACGCACTCACCGATGACACGCATCCTTGCCAGATAATGGCTGATATCCTGACGTTCGAGGAACATCGCGGCCCGATCAAGGGCAAGACGCTGGCCTGGACCGGCGACGGCAACAATGTGTTGCATTCACTCATCGAGGGCGCGGCCCAGTTCGGCTACCGCATGCAGATCGCAACGCCCGAAGGCTCGGAGCCCGATGCGAAATTCGTCGAATGGGCCCGCAAACAGGGCGCTGAGATTGACATCAGCGCCGATCCGGCCCGCGCCATGAATGGTGCTGACTGTGTCATTACGGATACCTGGATTTCGATGAACCAGGAACACAAAGCCCGGGGGCACAACACTTTTGTTCCTTACCAGGTCAATGAAACACTGATGGCCAAGGCCAATCCGGACGCTCTGTTCATGCACTGCCTGCCGGCTCATCGTGGTGAGGAAGTCACGGACGAAGTGATGGATGGGCCGCAATCGGTAGTGTTTGACGAGGCAGAGAACCGTTTGCATGCGCAGAAGGCTGTGATGCGCTGGTGCATGGGCGTTTTGTAACGCCTCTGGCACAGGCTGCTATCAATACCTATATGCGCGGTTTGAAATGTGACACCAGACCAGGCCCGATCGATTGAAGGCAGGAAGTGTCACGACGAACATTCGGGATTGATTATGGAAGCCGATATCCAGACCCACAGCGAACCTGATTTTGCTGGAGATGACCGCGTCTTGCCCTTCGATGTGGATGGCCTCGATGTGCGAGGCCGGACCGTACAGCTCGGTCCGATGATTGACACAATTCTTGCGCGGCACGCCTATCCGGAGCCGGTTGCGCGGCTGCTCGCTGAAGCCATCGCGCTGACTGTGCTGCTCGGCACCTCGCTCAAATTCGAGGGCAAGCTGATTGTTCAGACCAAGGGCGACGGACCTGTCGATCTTGTGGTCGCGGATTTCTCCACGCCGGGAAACCTGCGCGCCTACGCACGCTTTGACGAAGACCGTCTTGCTGCCGCCCAGGTTGCGGGAACGACGAGCCCTGCCGAGCTGCTCGGCAATGGTGTGCTGGCATTCACCATTGATCAGGGTGAATACATGCAGCGCTATCAGGGCATCGTCGAAATGAAGGGCGAGACACTGGAAGCCATGGCGGAAACCTATTTCCGTCAGTCCGAGCAGATCCCGACAGTTGTCCGGCTGGCGGTTGCGGAACTCATTGACCGGGACGACGAAGGCAAGCCGCGCCACAGCTGGCGTGCTGGCGGAATTGTTGCCCAGTTCCTGCCCCATGCGCCGGATCGGATGCGTCACCCTGATCTTCCAGGCGGGGATGCGCCGGAAGGCGTTGAAAGCATGGTTCACAACGATGATGATAGCTGGTCGGAAGCCAAGGCACTGGTCAGCACTGTGGAACCCGGCGAACTGACCGATCCTGACGTCGGCGCCGAACGGCTTCTGTACCGGCTGTTTCATGAGAGCGGCGCGAAAACCTATCAACCTGTGCCGGTTTTCGACAAGTGCAGTTGTTCACGTGAACGGTTGGGCGAGGTTCTCAGTGGTTTTTCGGCAGAAGAGATCAAGGACAGCGTCGAAGACGGCGTGATCACGGTGCAATGTGAATTTTGCTCGACAGCCTATCGCTTTGATCCGGCTGAATTCCAGTCCTGAGAACGTCCCGGCCCGAACATGACGAAACTTTAATTTGCCATGTGCCGTCATTGCGTTACCTGTTGACCACCAACGGAGTAACTTGATGCTCGACAAGGCGGACAGTCGTCTGGATTTGCCAACTGAAGACCAGCGCGCAAAATCCGCGCCCGCGCGGCGCGGATTTTTGCGGCCGGTGCTGCAATTTGCCCTGATGGCGCTGGTTCTCGCAGGTGCCTGGGTGGCGATGGATCGACTTGCCGCGTCCAAGAAAGAACGCACGCCGCGGGCATTCACGCCGCTGGTCTACACTGTCGAGACGAAAATCGCTGAACGCGCCGACAACCGGCCCGATATCCGGCTTTACGGTCAGGTCGACACCGGTCGCAATGTCGACTTACGCACGGCTGTAAGCGGCGCTGTGGTTGAGATCAATCCTGATCTCGTCGCCGGTCTGCGTGTCACCAAAGGCACGGTGCTGTTGCGCATCGATCCTTTTGCCTATGAAGGTGCGCTGGTCGAGGCGCGCGCCAATCTGGCCTCTACTCGCGCAGCAATTGCCGAGATTGATGCTCGGCTGGCCTCCGAGCGCGAACAGCTTGAAGCCGCCGATGCTCAATTGGAGCTCGGCCGCGCCGATCTCGAACGAGCTCTGTCTCTGGCAGGATCCGGTGCGCTGACCGACAAGGAAGTCGATGCACGGCGGTTGATCCTGTCTCAACGCGAACAGGCATCGAGCCAGCGCCGCAACAATATCCTGATTGCCGAAGCCCAGCGCATCCAGCAGGAAGCCAATGCCGAGCGGCTTGAATGGAAAATCCGCGAGGCTCAACGCAAACTGGAAGATACCGCGCTGATTGCCCCATTTGATGGCATCATTTCCGATGAGACCGTCGAGACAGGTCGCTCGGTGAATGCCAACGAAGTGGTGGCGTCGATTTATGACGACACCGCGCTTGATGTGAAATTCACCCTGACCAATGCCCAATACGGACGCATGGCGACCGACGCCGACCCGCTGATAGGCCGCGAGGTTGAGTTGAGCTGGAGTGTCGGCGGCATTAATTACAACTGGCCTGCGACCATCGACCGGATTGGCGCACGTGTCACTGCCGAGCGCGGTGGTGTTGAGGTCTACGCCCGCATAGGCGAAGCTGACAATCCGGTGCAATTGCGTCCCGGCGCCTTCGTCTCGCTTACCGTGCCTGACCGGATCTGGCCGCAAACCTTCCGTCTGCCCGAGACGGCGGTGCGCAATTCCGATCACGTCTTTCTGGTGGTCGATGGCAAGCTTGAGCGGCGGGACGTGCGGTTGATCGCCTGGGATGGCGAGAATGCCATTCTCGACGGAGATCTCAATGATGGCGACACCGTGCTGGTTACGCGGCTGACCGAGGCGTCTGAAGGCGTCACGGTTCGTGAACCGTCCCAGGAAACCGCACCGTCCGATGAACCTGTCCCTTCCACCGCAAACCCGGATGCCGGGGAATGATCGACAACGACGCGCCGGGACGGGGAATGATTGCAAGCCGCGGTCTGGTCAGCACCTTCATCCGCCATCCCAATGCGGCCAATTTGCTGATGGTGTTGATGATCCTGTTCGGCGCCTTCTCGATTGCCCGGATCAATACCCAGTTTTTCCCCACCATTGACCGGCCGACGATCACCATCGGGATTGCCTGGTCCGGGGCAAGTGCCGAGGACGTAGAAACCAACGTCCTGGCACTGATTGAGCCGGAAGTGCGCTATGTCTCGGGCGTCGACCGGATGACCTCGACGGCGGCTGAGGGATCGGCGACGGTGCGGCTTGAATTCTCGGACAGCACCGACATGAGCCAAGCCATGACCGATGTTGAAACAGCGGTCAAAGCTGTTGGAAACCTGCCCGAGGATGCTGAAGACCCAACCATCGCCAGATCGGTGTTTTTTGACAGGGTCGCCAAACTCGCGGTATTCGGCAGTGCCGATGAGGCGGTCAAGCGTGCTTGGGCCAAACGCATTCGAGACGACCTCATTGATCGCGGTATCGACAAGATCGATTTTACCGGTCTGCGTAGTGCGGAGATCCGTGTCGAGCTTCCGGAGATCGAGCTTCGGCGCCTTGATATGAAGATTTCCGACGTCTCGTCCGCGATTGCCGCTAACAGCCGCGATTTGCCCTCGGGAACGGTTGAGGGGGCGGTCGATCGTCAATTGCGCACTCTGGCTGACGCACAAGGAACGCGACAACTGGCCAATGTCGAAGTCAAATCCTTCACCGGCGGCGAAAAGGTGCTGCTCGGCGATATTGCTAGCATTACTGACGGTTTTGACCTCGACGACACCCGCGGGCTTGCCAGCGGATCGACCGCGATCGAGCTTGATGTTCGCCGCGCGCCCACCGCAGACACCCTCAAGACCGCGTCGATCCTGTCGGCCTATGTCGAGGAAATTACGCAGCAGCTTCCGCCCGGCGTTGAAGTCGCCACCTATGAAGTTGCCTCAGATGCCCTGTCGGCGCGAATCTGGTTGTTGGTCAAGAATGGGGGGAGTGGACTTCTGGTGGTGGTGGCCATCCTGTTTTTGTTCCTCAATGCCCGCATCGCCTTCTGGGTCGCAACCGGCATCCCGGTGGCGATGCTCGCCACAATCGGTTTCATGTATGCCTCCGGCCAGACCATCAATATGATGTCGTTGTTCTCGCTGATCATGATGCTCGGTATCATCGTTGATGACGCCATCGTCGTCGGCGAGCACACTGCCACACGGCTTGAAATGGGCGACGATCCGCAAACGGCTGCGGAAAATGGCGTTAGCATGATGTTTACGCCGGTCATCGCGGCGATGTCGACGACACTGGCCGCCTTCGCGCCGATCCTGTTGATCGGAGATACAATCGGTCAGATGATGGGCGTCCTGCCGATGGTTGTGATTGCAGTCCTTGTAGCAAGCTTGCTTGAGTGTTTCCTGATCTTGCCGGGCCATCTGGCCAATTCGCTTTCCGGGCGCAAGATGCCGGGGTGGTCCTGGTGGCGCCAGTTTCTGATTGCGCTTGTTCTGATGGTGTTTCTCACCGGACTGGCGGGCCGGTTGGCTGTTGATCTGGCTCTCGGCGCGGGCGACACTGGCTTGCGCGCAGCCGCACGTGGATATGCCGGCTTGTCGCCGGTCGCGCGAATGGCCATCGTGGTGGCTGTGTCGCTGACATTGGCAACGCTGATGGAATGGGGCCTGTTGGCCTTCCGCCGGCGCAAAAGCAGTTTCGGAGGCCGCCATGAAGATGCAGGAGAAAGCCGGTTCCGCCGTGCATTCGACCGTGGCTTTGACTGGTTCCGTGACGGTCCGTTTTCCCGGCTGGTCCAACTGGCCTGGAGCTGGCGCTATGTGACGCTGTCGATCGCGGTCGCCATGGTCATGGTGCTGGCCATCGGGCTGGCGCGATCCGGGCGCGTCGAATTCGTATTCTTCCCTTCGCCGGAAGCCGAAAACATCTCCGGAACCATCATTTTCAATGCCGGTTTGCCTGAAGATACGGCACTGAAGGCAATCGCGGCGCACGAGAAGGCCCTGCACCAGGCCGACAAAGCTTTGTCGGGCGACGGTCCGTCTTCGATACGCGCGGTTTTCACAACTTTCGGAGCCTCAAGCCGCAGTGGCAGCGCCACAGCCCGTATCCGGGTGCAATTGACCACATCTGAAGAGCGCGACGTTCGCACGCCTGATATCGTCAATGCCTGGCGCAAGGCAGCCCCCGATACAGCCGGCGTGACCCGCTTTACCGTTGCGCAATCGCGTGGCGGTCCTCCGGGCAGGGACATTGAGGTTCGATTGCAGGGAGAGCGCGTGTCAGCGCTGAAAACCGCCGCCGCCGACGTGGTGGCGCTGTTGTCGGGTATCAACGGCATCTCCGGACTGGATGACGATCTGCCCTGGGGCAAGCCCGAACTGGTGATGCAACTGACGCCGCATGGTGCAGCACTGGGCTTTTCCATTGAAGATGTCGGCAGGCAGATCCGCAATGCCTTCGATGGAGCTATTCCGTTCCGCTTCCCCCGCGGCGATGACGAGGTTACTGTGCGCCTGGTTCAGAAGCCGGCCTCACCCGGCTCGCAGGCATTGCGGGATTTTGAACTCAGAAGCCCGGGCGGTACCTTCGTGCCTTTGTCGGAAGTCGTCGACATGACCGAGCGCCAGGGGTTTTCCGCCATCCAGCGTCGCGACGGAAAGAGCACGATCTCGGTAACAGGCGACATCGACACAGCGCTGACAACCACTGGTGCAGTCGTTGACCAACTGACCGCAAACGGCAATCTTGATCTGATCGCAGCGCGCCATGGCGTGAGCTATTCCTTCGGCGGACGATCCGAGGAGCAGGAAAACGCCTTTGCCGATCTCCAGCTCGGCGTTGCCGTGGCACTGAGTGTCATCTACATCATTCTCGCCTGGGTGTTCGCCAGCTATTGGCGGCCGATTGCGGTACTTCTGATCATCCCGTTCGGCGTCGTCGGAGCTATTTTTGGCCACTGGGTGCTGGGTTACCAGTTGACGATCCTGTCCTTCATCGGCCTGCTTGGCTTGGCCGGTATTCTGGTCAATGATTCAATCATTCTTGTTGCTCGGCTGGAGGAACGCCGTGCTGAAGGTGACAGCCTTGCCGAAGCAGCCGTAGGCGCAAGCCGCGACCGGCTGCGGGCCGTGTTGCTGACTTCGCTGACCACCATCGGGGGGCTGTTGCCATTGCTGTACGAGACCAGCCTGCAGGCGCAATTCCTGCTGCCGATGGCAATCACCATCGTCTTTGGTTTGGCCATGACCACGCTGCTGGTTCTGTTTTTGGTGCCTGCACTGGTCGGTATCGGCGATGATATCGCACGGGCCTTTTCGTTTCTGTACGGCCGCCGTCCGGTTACGCAACGCGCCTGAATGGTGAATTTCTATGAGCGCCAGAACCGTGGCAGAAACAGCACAAGCACGGTGAACAGCTCGAGCCGCCCGAGCAGCATGCCTGCTGCCAGAAGCCACTTCTGAACATCGCTGAGTGACTGGAAATTTCCCGATGGACCAATGATATCGCCCAGTCCCGGACCGACATTGGACAGTGCGGTTCCCGCGCCCGACAGGGCTGTGGTGGTGTCGAGTCCAGTCAGTCTGAGCAAGATCGCCAACAGCACGAAAGATGCCATAAACAGGAAGAAGAAGCTCATCACCGAGGCGATAACAGGATCCTGAATTGGCTTGCCGTTGAAGTGGGCGCGAAACACGCCGTTTGGATACATCACCTGGGAGACATGCTGTCTGACAGCCTCGATCAGAACCTGAAAACGGAAGATTTTGATGCCGCAGGAAGTGGAACCGGCGCAACCGCCGACAAACATGATGATGAAGAAAAACGCCACCGCATGCGGTCCCCACAGACCGTAGTCGGTCGAGGCATAGCCGGTGCCGGTCACGATCGACACCACGTTGAAGGCGGAATGGCGCAGGCCCTCGAGCCCGATATGGTTTTCGCTGAAATGCGCCATAATCCAGCCGGCCAGAACCGCCACGCCAAGAAAGCTCATGAACGCCTTGACCTGGTCATCCTTCAGGATCGGCCGGAAGCGCCCCTGCAGCATCTGCACATAGAGGATGAAGGGGATCGAGCCGAGAACCATGAACACAATCGCGACCCACTCGACGCCAGCATTCTGGAAGAAGCCAATCGAGGCGTCCTTGGTCGAAAATCCGCCTGTGGCAACCGTTGTCATGGCGTGAATGATGGCATCATCCGCCGCCATGCCGACCGCCATATAGGCGACGGCGCAAATCCCGGTCATGGCGATGAACACGAGGGTGATGGACGTTGAAATTTGTGCGGCACGCGGCAGGATTTTCTCAGCGGTGTCGAAAGCTTCCGCCTTGAACAATTGCATGCCACCGATCTGCAGCATCGGCAGCACCGCTATGGCCATCACGATGATCCCCAGCCCGCCAAGCCATTGCAGCAGGCCGCGCCAGAACAAAAGTCCGGGCGGCGCAGTATCGAGACCGGTGATCACCGTTGCGCCGGTGGTGGTCAGGCCCGACATCGATTCAAAAAAGGCGTCGGTATAGCTCGGCACGATCCCGGACCAGTGAAACGGCAGGGCGCCGAACGCGACCAGCGCCACCCACGACACCACGGTCATCAACATAGCCTGTCTGGTCGACAAGCCCTTCGGGATGCCACGATTGGCGGCAAACAGTCCGAACCCGACCAGCATCGTCATGGTTCCCGCACTGACAAAGATCATCCAGTCGTCATTGTCGGCTGCCAGATCCACCAGCGCAGGCAGCAACATGGCGCACCCGAGAGTTGCAACCAGCAAGCCGGTCACCAGCATGACCGGTCGGAATTCGGCAAAGGAGTTCAATTCAGTGTTCTTGCCATGCCCGGCAGGTCCAGCGAGAAGGCCGGGATCTCGACGTCGAACAACTCGCCGGCGTCAGATTGCATCTGGAAAGAGCCGACCATGACGCCCGATGGCGTGTCCAGCGGACAGCCCGAGGAGTATTCATAGGTGTCTCCAGGACCGAGCACCGGTTGTTCTCCGACAACGCCGGGCCCGCGCACCTCGTCGACAATTCCGTTTTCGTCGGTGATCTTCCAGTGCCGGCTTTGCAGTTGCACGATCTGGTCGGAGTGATTGATGATGACGATCCTGTATCCCCAGACATAGCGTCCGTCCTCGGGGTCCGATTGGTCCTCGAGATAATAGGGTTCCACTGTCACTTCGATCTCACGTGTTAGCGCACGGTACATCAGTCACTCCTTGCGACACTCATTCTACAGTGAGGTGCCCGCGTCAAGCGCTCCTGCGCCTCCAAAGAGGCCGGAACGGCGCTTTGTATTGACTTGATTGTGATGCTCCCACGAAGCCACAGGGCGTGACGGCCTGCATGGGCCACGCTATCACTGCAGGATGGAGAAGGAGATAACACCATGATGGACGGCTCTGCCCGCAAGATAATCCAGCCTGGCCTCGATAAAGTCGGTATCTGGTTGGCCGCTCGCGGGGTGAAAGCCGATCATGTCACTCTCTTTGCCTGTCTCGTGGGGCTTGCAGCTGCCGGGTTGATCGCTGGCGGATACATGATCATGGCGTTGATGCTGGTCATCGTCAGCCGGGTCTGCGACGGGCTGGATGGATCGGTCGCCCGTGCCAGCCAGAAGACCGATTTTGGCGGCTATCTCGATATCACGCTGGATTTCGTGTTTTACGGTGCTGTGCCCCTGGCCTTTGTCGTTTACGACCCTGCCGCAAACGCGCTGGCTGGATCGGCGCTGATTTTCTCGTTTTACGTCAATGGCGCAAGTTTCCTTGCTTATGCCATCGTGGCCGAAAAACGCGGGTTGAGCACCACAGCGCGCGGCGTCAAGTCGATCTACTTCACCACCGGTCTCGCCGAAGCCAGCGAGACCTATATTGTGTTCGGTATTTTCTGCCTCTGGCCGGCGTGGTTTGCGCCAGTGGCCTGGATGTTCGCCGCAGTCTGCCTCTACACCGCGCTGTCGCGGATTGTGCAAGCGCGGGCAGAGTTTCCCAATTAGAGCCCTGAAAGCGCGTGATCGAAATCCTCGATCAGATCCTCGATATCCTCGATCCCCGCCGAAAGCCGCAGCATGCCAGGCCCGATACCGAGTTCTGCGCGCGCATCTTCCGCCAGGTTCTTGTGCGTGGTGGTCGCCGGATGCGTGATCAGGCTCTTGGTATCTCCGAGATTGTTGGAGAGCTTGACCACCTCAAGCTTGTTTTGCATCGAAAACGCAGCCTGTTTGCCGCCCTTGAGTTCGATAGCCACCAGCGTTGAGCCGCCTTTCATCTGCTTGGCACAGATATCAGCCTGCGGGTGATCGGCGCGTCCGGGATAGACAACCCGTGCAATTGCTGGATGGTCGGCGAGGAAGTCAGCGATCTTGGTTGCATTTTCAGTTTGCTGGCGAACCCTCAATGGCAGTGTTTCGAGACCTTTGAGCAAGGTCCAGGCATTGAAAGGCGACAATGACGGGCCGGTGTGGCGGAAATAATCGTGCAGGTGTTCGTCAATCCAGTCCTTGTCCGACAGGATCACGCCGCCCAGACAGCGGCCCTGGCCGTCAATGTGCTTGGTCGCCGAATAGGCCACCACATGGGCGCCAAGTTCCAGCGGCTTCTGCATTAGCGGTGTGGCGAAGACATTATCGACCACAAGTTTCGCCCCGATCTGGTTGGCGAGCTTGGCCACGCCGGCAATGTCGACCACTTCAAGCGTCGGATTGGTCGGGCTTTCAAGGAAGAACACCTTGGTGTTGGGCCGGATGGCTGCTTCGAAATTGGCCAGATCGCGGCTATCAACCAAGGTCGACTCGATGCCGTATTGCGGCAGCAGCGTTTCCACCACCCAGCGGCAGGAGCCAAAAAGCGCCCGGGCCGAAACAACATGATCTCCAGCGCGAAGCTGGCACAACAGCGCCGCCGAGATGGCCGCCATGCCCGACGCGGTGGCGCGGGCGTCTTCCGCACCTTCCATAAGGCACATGCGTTTCTCGAACATGTCATTGGTTGGGTTGGCGTAGCGGGAGTAGACGAAACCAGGGTCTTCGCCCTTGAAGCGCGCTTCGGCTGCTTCCGCGCTGTCATAGACGAAACCCTGCGTCAGATAGATCGCTTCGGAGGTTTCGCCAAACTGGGACCGGGTGGTGCCGCCATGCACAAGCTGGGTGGCGGGGCGGAATTGTCGGCTGTTTTTCATCATCTTCGTCCAACACACAAAAAAACCGGCTTGCGAAGTCGCCAGCCGGTTTTGCAACCCGACCTTTTTAGCGACTTGTTTAACGTGGCTGCAAGCCGGTCGGCCAAATCACCACGGGATAAC
>Ga0163216_100802_pt1 | contig 32995 bp, 37 predicted proteins | sample SynspAceP_FD_167610 | JGI IMG/M metagenome (GOLD analysis project Ga0163216, IMG submission 167610) | Saline lake microbial communities from Ace Lake in Antarctica - Synechococcus sp. Ace-P (Illumina Assembly) | ecosystem: Environmental > Aquatic > Non-marine Saline and Alkaline > Saline ...
CGGAGCCCAGCCCGTACCACACCTTGCCCAAATCGTCCGCCAACGCTGCCAAGTTTGAGCAAACAATAGACACAGCGCCACAAACGCATAGCGGGCCATGTTGCCCGCAGTTTTGCTCCTGTTACCTACAAAGGCCTAATCGATCTGGCGCGCCGGTCCGGGCACATCACGTCGATCTCGGCCAACATCCACTATTCTGACGACGAGGTCTGGGAATACGAGGAAGGGACCGAAGCCCGGTTGCGCCATATCCCGGGCGCACAGGATGGCGACAAGCGCCATGCTTACGCGATCGCGAAATTCCGCGATGGCGGACACGCCTATGTCGTCTTGCCTTGGGCCAAGGTGATAAAGATCAGGGATGGGTCGCAGGGCTGGCAAACAGCCGTCAAGTTTGGCGCGACTGATCGCAACCCGTGGAAAAGCCACGAGGACGAGATGGCAAAAAAGACCGCCATCCGGGCTTTGGCCAAATACCTGCCGCTGTCGGTGGAATTCCGCGATGCGCTCACCGTCGACGGAGGCAAGGCAGACTTTGCAGCCTTTGCCATCAATCCCGCTGACCAGCTCGACGCGATCCCCGACGACGAGGACGACCGCACGATTGATGGCCAGGCCACCGACATGGGCGAAGATCAGGTAGGGGACACTGTCCAGCCCGACCAGACGCCAAAAGCCGCCGAAAAGATGGACAAGGCACCGGTTGAAAGCAAAAAAGTCCAGCCAGAAAAGAACGCGGCAAAGGACGAGCCAGCCAAGGCGCAAGACGAGGACCCGGCAGCGGGCCTGATCGCGCGCATCCTCGATGACCTTGCCGAAGCCGAAAGCGCTGACGCAGCCGACGCCGTGCTTTCGCTGTGGGAAGATCAGATCACAACGCTGTCAGCCGCAGCACAGGAGAAAATCCACACCGCCGCATCTATGGCTGGAAAGGGCGGCGCATGAATACGCAAGCCATCACCATCAACTTTGACCTGATTGCCAAAGAGATCGAGGCTGATCCGGTCGCAGCATACAACCGGGTTTCTGGCGCTGAGTGGGGCGCTGGACTGCAAAAGTGGGTGCCCGCGCACATGCGATCAGGGGTAGCCCGCTACGTCATCTTTGGCATCCTGCCCGGAGCCTTCCTGCGCGCTGTGCTTGAAAACGACCTGATGGAAGCCGGACGCAAGGGTGATCAGGAAAATCGCCAGCGGCTTTTCGATTACGTCATGTTCCTGATCAATTATGCCCCGGGCGGCTGCTTTGGGTCGCCCGAGGCCATGCAGGCATGGGCACGCAAAGGTGGTGTCCTTGGACGCAGCGCGTCGGGCGGTGACCCATGCTGACACCGCGCCAAAACGAATGCTGGCTGTTCCTCGCCAAATACACCGCAGATCACGGATATGCCCCGTCGTTCGACGAAATGGCCGAGGCCCTGAACCTGTCCAGCAAGTCAAACATCCATCGCCTGCTCGAGGCGCTTGAAGAGCGTGGTCACATTCGCCGCCTGCGCCGCCGGTCCCGCGCGATCGAGGTCCTGCGAATGCCAAAACCCACAAAGGAGAAAAAATAGATGGCCGGCAGCGTGAACAAGGTGATCCTCATAGGCAATTTGGGCCAAGACCCGGAGGTCCGCAGCTTTGCCAACGGTGGCAAGGTCTGCAACCTGCGCATCAAGACCTCTGAGATGTGGAAGGACCGCAACAGTGGCGAGCGCAAAGAGCGCACAGAATGGCACACGGTTGCAATCTTCGCCGAAGGGCTGGTTGGCATCGCCGAGCAGTATCTGCGCAAAGGGTCCAAGGTCTATGTCGAAGGCCAGCTCGAAACCCGCAAGTGGCAGGACCAGTCGGGTGCCGATCGTTATTCGACCGAGGTCGTCCTGCGGCCCTACAACGGCACGCTGACGCTCCTTGACCGCCGGCAGGACGGTGGTGGCGATGGTAGTCAGGGCGGAGGCTATGGCGGTGGCCAAGGCAGCAGCTCTAGCGGCGGTGCCGGATACGGGTCAGGCGGTCGGCCCGGCGGCGGGAGTGACATTGACGACGAAATCCCGTTTGCACCGGAGTGGCGCATCTGATGGCTTACCCGTTCTTTGTGCGCCGGATCGACAACGTGCTGGTCCCGACCTCAAAGGCGGGCCAGCTGGCGATCGACAAGCTGAAGTATGGCGCGCTCTACAAGATCGAGCCCAAGCAGCCTCGCAATAGCAAACAGCACCGTCTGTTCTGGGCATTCCTGACCTATGTGGCCAAGGCCCTGAACGACGGGCCCACCAGCGCCGAGTGGACTGCGGAGAACATCAAGGACGACCTGCTGGTGGCCACCGGGCGCACGCGCAACCGCAACATGACCCGCGCTGAGCGCATCCGGCACAATGTACCAGAGGGTGCGATCGCGATGGTCGCGCGGCCCGTGTCGATCAGCTTTGTCTCGATGAACGGCGATGAATTCTCTGCCTTCATGGACGATGCGATGGCCTACGTCCGGGACCACCTCGTGCCGTGGATCGAGGCCAGCGACCATTGGCCGGAGATCGAAAAGATACTGGTTGCCAGCTTCATGCTGCGAGGCAACGACGATGGAGACGATGAATGACCATTGAAATGACCAGAGGGGCCGAAGACCCGCGAATGATCCGGCTTTTGAACCCTGCGACCAATGCATATCTGCACCTGTCCGGGCAGGGCGAGACCACAGACGTCAATCAGTCATGGCTTGGGTTTTCCTATCAGGCAGTGAACTTGCGGCAGCGCGCAGCGGCCTGGGGCGAGGAATGGCCATACCTGCGCTGGGGCCGCAACGCGCATCTTAGCGTGCCAAGGGAAAACGAGCTGTGACCTCGTACCCAAAAGACCGCAACGCGGCCCTGCCAGCGATCAGAAACGCCTCGGCGGGCAAGGACTGCACGCTGCGCATCCCCGGCGCCTGCCGCTGTGATCCGGAATACACCGTCGGCGCGCACCTGCGCATCTTCAACATCGCAGGTATGGGCCAAAAGCCCGACGACCTGTTCATCGTGGACGCCTGCGACCGCTGCCACGACGCACTAGACCGCCGTGGCAGCGCCAGCGGCATCACCATGGAGGACATACTCATGGCCTTCATCTTCACTCTGCGCCGGCGTCGTGCTGCCGGCCTTATCACCCTCAAAGGAGAGAAAACGTGACCAAAAGCGCATTTTATAAATACGACCCAAGCGAGCATGCCGCGCAGTATGGCTGGCTTTGGACCGAAGGCCTTGACGGCGAGCCACACTGGCAGATGATTTCAACGATTGAGGACGAGGACGACCTGCGCACATATTTTGTCGCCGCGGACCAGACCGAGGATGCCGAGCTCTACGCTGGCCAGCCGTTTGTCTCGATTAGCGAGCCACCGGCCCCGGGGGATGCCGCACCCGGCTTCATGCTAACGCTCGACGATTATCGGGGCGTGCGTGTGATGTTCGCTTGGGAGGCCGAAGGCTGTGCCAACGATGACTTTGCCGAGACAATCCGAAATGTGGTCGAGAATGCGGTCAGCGGCGCAAAAGCCCAGTAAAAGACCAAGGGGCCGCGCATCGCTTCAACGGCCCCCCGGTGCAAAATTAGGCTTTCGACAGAGCATCATTTGAAAGGCTCAGCGTGGTGCGTGCGATGCAACAGCACAACAAAGAGGGAAACAGGAAATGGACGTTTATGTGTTTGCGCAAATTCGACAAAAGGCGGGCAGATCATGCCCTTAGCCTTGTTGACTTTCGAGGCCGCAGCACGGGAACTGAACGTTCCCGTCGCGTCGCTGCGGTCCTCCGCCGACGCACACGGCCTGACGATCCGCATGGGGCGGGCCATCAGAATTCATCCAGACGATCTGGGGAGGTTGGTTGAACTATGTCGAGCCGGAGCAAGGGGGCCAGATTATTCTGGCGAGATGATCGAGAGGTCTGGGAAATCCGAGACACGCAAAACGGCCAGCGGGTCCGAGTTGCGACCGGCACAGGTTGCCGCGCAAAAGCTGAGGCAGCGCTTGCAGAATTCATCGGGGTCAAACACAACCCCGCTGGTCCGGCACAAGCCCACGACCTGAGCATTTCGCAGGCGCTGGCGTACTACCTCGAAGAACACGCACCAACCACGGCAGCACCGGAAAGGCTTATGGCTGCAGTAAAGCCATTGGACGCATTCTGGGCTGATCTGCCGGTCTCAGCGGTCAAGGGTGCCACCTGCCGCAGGTACGCCAAAGAGCGTCAACGGGCAGACGGGACCATTCGTCGGGAGCTGAATGTGCTGCAGGCGGCACTGAACCACTGCCTGCGTGAGGGCTACCTGCTTTTGGCCCCAAAAGTGACCCTTCCACCTCGCCCACCGGCCAAAGAGCGATGGCTGACAAGGCAGGAGGCAGCATGGCTACTGCGGGCTGCGCGCAACCTGAACCGAGACGGTCGCCATCTGGCCGACTTCATCTTATGCGGGCTCTACACAGGAAGCCGCAAGCAGACGATCTTGCAGCTGCACATGAACACCACCAGCCTGAGCGGTGGACATGTCGACACGGTCAATGGCCTAATTTACCGGCGCCCCAGCGGCAAGCGAGAGACAAACAAGCGTCAGCCCCCTGCCCGGCTACCAGGAAAATATCTGGCGCACCTGCGACGGCAAGCGGCAAACGGTCGGCATTACGTTGTCCAGGATTACGCAGGGCGCAGGATCGGTAACATCAAGACAGGTTGGACCCGGGCAAAGGCACTTGCATCTGAGCTGGCCGCAAAGCACGGCATCAATATCGACCTCTCGGATGTGACGCCACACACCCTCAAACACACGGCAATCACATGGGCGCTGCAGCGCGGGGCAACAATGTGGGACGTGGCGGGGTACTTCGGCACCTCGGTGGAAACCATTGAGCGGGTCTACGCGCACCACGCACCAAACCATATGAAGTCTGCTGTTGAGGCAATGAACCGGCGAAATTGACCGATTATGTCTGACGAGTTGCTACCGCAAATCTTGTCCTGCATAATCAAAACGATGCAGGCATTTTAGACATTCGCCGCAAGTGCAGCATGAGTAAACATGAGCGACCGCTAAGCGCAGGATAACGACGCTGCAATCTTTCAAACCTCGGTGGCCCCTTGCGACGCATCGGGCCCAGTGCGGAACTTCGAACAAGGTGCAGCTAATTGCGGGTCAGAGCCCTGAATGACCAAATAGCTATGCTTGAAGCCGGGCACTCAATGGCACGAATTCCTCTACCGTTTGAAGTTGTTCATTTTGATACCGGGTGTAATGTCTACTCATGAAAAAGAAATATCATGGGAAATGCCTTTGTTGCGAGGTCACATACGTTGCAGTGGGGCCGCCAGTCGTCGTTGCACAATGCCATTGTGAAGAATGCCGCCGACTGAGCGGAACAGGCCACACTGTGGGAGCCATGTTCAGTTCGGATGCCGTTTCCCTGAGCGGAAAACTAAGTCAGTTCAGTTATTTGTCTGACAACGGCTCACAGGTTACGAAAGCTTTTTGTGCCAACTGTGGTAGCCCCATTTACGGGAAGAACACACGAATACCAGATCATCTGACACTGAGCCTTGGCACGATGGATGACGCCGAAGGGCTGGACATTGAAGTCGTTATATTTGAGCGCGACAAGCAACATTGGGATCAGCTTGGGAAGGATGTTATCTCTTTTGCGACACAGCCTGACTGGAAACCTGAAGGCTGAACGGCGTTGTGCGCAGTGCTATTTCTGACGTCTGCTCCGTCCGCACTGTGCTAGTTGATGCCCGGCGCAGCGAACGACCGCTGTACTCCGTCTGTGACGAATCCTGCATACGCGAAAATCGGTCATCATCTGTCAACGAAGCAGCTAGAACCAACCCGGTGCATACGCAGCATTTAAGATGATTCTGAAAGTTTTCTGTGGTCAAAAACCCATGACCAAGGAAGAAGGAGGGGTAATTCTGTCCAAGGCAAGAATTACTGAGATTGGTGTCTGGTGATCCCTACAGGATTCGAACCTGTGACCTCTACCTTCGGAGGGTAGCGCTCTATCCAGCTGAGCTAAGGAACCATTATATTATGGGTTTTATTAACCCAACTGACACCAAACTGACACCAATAACTTTTATTACCTCGTATTCTTCAAAGATTCCAAAGCCTTACCATCATGAACCTCTGCCTTCGGAGGGCAGCGCTCTATCCAGCTGAGCTACGGGTGCGCCTTTGGGTCAAATAGGACAAAGCCTGCGCGCCCGCAACCGCTATTTGGCAGATGCGGGCGGTGCCGTCAGGCGAACAGCTCGTGCGCCAGTTCCAGCGCGTCGATCAGAACGTCCACCTCGGATTCGGTGTTATACAGCCCGAACGAGGCGCGGCAGGTCGCGTTGAGGCCCATATGCTCCATCAGCGGTCCTGCGCAATGCTGACCCGCGCGCACCGCGACGCCTTTTTTGTCAAGGATGGTCGAAATATCATGGGCATGCGCCGCCCCGTCCATCGTGAACGAGAAAATAGCCGCCTTGTCAGGGGTCGTTCCCTGCACCGAGATCCAGTTCAGCCCGTCCAGTCGTGCCCGCGCATAGTCGCGCAGACCCTTTTCATGGGCGGCGATATTTTGCATCCCCAGCCCTGTCATATAGTCCAGCGCCACGCCCAGCCCGATGGTTTGCACGATGCCGGGCGTGCCCGCTTCGAACTTCATCGGCGGGTCGTTATATGTCACGGTGTCGCGCGTCACCTCGCGGATCATGTCACCGCCCCCGATGAAGGGTCGCATTTCGGCCATCCGCGCATGGCGGACATAGATCGCGCCCGATCCGGACGGCCCATACAGCTTATGCCCCGTCACAGCATAGAAATCGCAGCCGATATCCACAACATTCACCGGCATATGCACTGCCGCCTGCGATCCGTCCACCAGCACGGGCACGCCCTTGGCGCGCGCGCCCTCACAGATCGCCTTGACGTCCACGACCGTGCCCAACACGTTCGATACATGCGTGACCGCGATCAGCTTGGTGCGCGGGGTGATCGCATCCAGCACCGCTTGCGGATCAAGCGCGCCGTTGCTGTCGACATCGACCCATTTGATCACAATACCCTGCCGCTCGCGCAGGAAATGCCATGGCACGATATTGGCGTGATGTTCCATGATGGACAGGATGATCTCGTCGCCCGCTTCCATCCGTGGCATGGCCCAGCCATAGGCAACCATGTTGATGCCTTCGGTGGTGCCCGAGTTGAAGATGATCTCTTCTTCCGACCCGGCGCCCAGAAAGCGCGCAACGATACCGCGCACACGTTCATAGTTGTCGGTGGCCAGATTGGACAGGTAATGCAGGCCGCGATGCACATTGGCATATTCGTGGGTATAGGCCTGAGTGATCGCATCAATCACGACCTGCGGCTTTTGCGCCGAGGCGCCATTGTCCAGATAGACCAACGGCTTGCCATTCACCTGCCGCGACAGGATCGGGAAATCGGCACGGATTTTTTCGACGTCATACATGGATCAGCTCACTTCGGGAACGGGCGCGCCGACCAGCGACAGCAGGACCGGCAGAGCAATGGTGATGCCCACAACCGAAAAAACAAGCAGCAGCGCTGTTTTGCCCAGCGAGGTGAAACGATGTGCCACATCTAGAAAATTCAACAGCAGCCACAGACTGTAAAAGGCCACGGCCAGTGTCGCCATCATCCCGACGACAGGGATCAGCGTGGTCAGGATCATCAGCGCCAGTTGTGCGGCCAGACGCAGATACTGTAGCCAGACCAGAACCACAGTAACATCGGCCAGCCTGCCCTGACCGCCCATCTTGGCCCCGATCCATGTCAGCAGATGCATGGTGATCACCATGCCGCCCGCCATCACGATGGCATACACGATGGGATTGAAGAACAGCGCAGGCAAGGGAAAACTGGTGGGAAACATCATCAGGTTGACGCTGAACAGCACCGCATTCAGCACCGCTGCAAGGCCAAGAGCTGTCCACAGGGTGGGCAGGCCGACATCCATCGCGATCAGCCGCGCTGCCACATCACGCGGATCGCGCAGCGTGTCGATTGCCAAGGGAATGAGATCGTTCAGTTTCATGCGTTTTTTTCTTTCCACCCTGCCTGACGCAGGCCTGCGATCCAGAACCAGAGGAACACCACAAGCCAGACCAGACCTACGGCCTTGAGTTGGGCACCCTCGCCGATAAAACCTGCCACCAGCCCCCATAAAAGCACTATCGGGCTTGCCGCAAGCAGCGCCCAGAACAGGGCAAGCCTTGCACTGTATCCTGTGGTTTTGCCACCTGAAATCCAGACTATTCCGCGACTTAACCAGGCAGCATGATATAGCACCAGTGGCAAGATGAACAACAGTCCGAACAAGGACCCCGCCAGAAGCATCTGCAAGTCCTGACCGGTCAGATGCGCGACACGCGACAAACGCGGCCATTGGGCCAAGAACATCACGGCGCAGCCCGCGACAAGGATCACCAAGGCGCGATCCTCGCGCGGGCCTGCGGCCAGAAGCCGCGACACAACCTGACCCGGCGCGCGGTAGGTCGCAACGATATCTGTCGTGACGGGCATCAGCCCCCCCGACGCGCCAGCCAACCTGTCAGGCGGCTGACGATTTCATCGCGCAGGTCTTCATCCTCGATCTCTTCCACAGCCTCGGCAAGGAAGGACAGCACCAGAAGGTCGGTCGCTTCCTTCTTGGGCACCCCGCGCGAGCGCAGATAGTAAAGCGCGTCCAGATCGATTGCCCCGGATGTCGAGCCATGCGAGCAGGCAACGTCATCGGCATAGATCTCAAGCTCCGGCTTGGCCAGAAACTGGCTGTCGCCATCCAGCAGCAGTGACTGGCTGATCTGGTAACCATCAGTTTTCTGTGCCCCGGCCTTGACCAGAATCTTGCCCTGAAACACGCCCACGGCTCCGTTGCGCAGCACCTTTTTATAGACCTGACGGCTTTCGCAGTTCACCGCGTCATGCGTGACAAACACCGTATCATCATGGTGGACATTGCCATCCCCCATCGCAGCGCCCGCGACATGGGCCACTGCGTCCTGACCTGTAAACTCGATCACCGCTTCGTTGCGGGTCATGATGCCATTGACGGTCAGGGTGAAAGATTTGAAATGGCTTTCCGCACCAAGACGCGCAAAGATATGCGTGGCGGCACGGCGTTCATGGTCACGGCCCTGCGCGCGGATATGATGAAAACGCGCACCATCGGCCACATCGACTTCCAGCACCTTGTTGAAACGCGCCGCTGCCGGTCCGTTTTCAAGCAGTGTCAGTTCGGCCCCTTTCTCAAGCTTGATCACGTGATGCAGGATCGCATCGGACTCCGCGGTGCTGCGGATGTAGATCAGGCTGACGGGTTTGGCCGCGCGACCGGTGACGCGGATCAGCACGCCATCGGTGGCATAGGCCGTATTCAGCGCCGCAAAGGGCCGCGGCACAGGCGTTTGCCCGCGTGTTTCCAAAGTGCCGTACAGGTCCTTGGCCCAATGGATATCGGCCTTGGACGCCGTCGCCAGACGCTCGATCTCGACGCCCGCAAGGGTCAGATCATCGCTGGCTTTTTCGTCGAATACGCCATCGAGAAAGACGATCCGCAACCGGTCCACCTTGTCAAAGACCATGGTTTCCTTGCTGTCGAACAAGGCTGCCGGAGTCACGGCCGGTTGGTTCAGCGCATCGGGGCGGGTGTAGCGCCAGTATTCGTCGCGCCGTCCGGGCAGACCCATGGCGCGCAAACGCTTGAGGGCATCGCTGCGCAACGACGAGGCCCATTTGCCCCCTTTGGGCAGATCAAGCGCTGCAATCCGCGCCTCTGTCGCGTCCTGTGTCAGTTCTGGGCGTGCCATTACTGTGCCTCCGCTTCGGCCAGCAGATCGGCATAGCCGTTCTGTTCCACTTCCAGCGCCAGTTCGGGACCGCCGGATTTGATGATGCGCCCGTCGGCCATGATATGCACAACATCAGGTTTGATATGGTCCAGAAGCCGCTGATAATGCGTGATAACAAGGAAAGAGCGCCCCGCGTCGCGCAGCGCGTTCACGCCGTCCGACACCAGCTTCATCGCATCCACGTCCAGACCCGAATCTGTCTCGTCCAGAATGCACATCTTGGGCTCAAGCATCGCCATTTGCAGGATCTCGTTGCGCTTCTTCTCGCCGCCCGAAAAGCCGACGTTCACCGGACGCTTGAGCATATCCGCGTCAATCTGCAAGGTCTTGGCCTTCTCGCGGATCACCTTAAGGAAATCTGCCGCGCTCATCTCATCCTGACCGCGTGCCTTGCGCTGTGAATTCACGGCGGTACGCAGGAATGTCATATTGCCCACACCGGGGATCTCGACCGGATACTGGAAGGCCAGAAACAGGCCTGCAGCGGCGCGCTCTTCCGGCTCCATATCAAGGATATCAGCCCCTTCCAGCGTCGCACTGCCATCGGTCACGACATAGCCGTCACGCCCCGACAGAACATAGGAGAGCGTCGACTTGCCCGATCCGTTCGGCCCCATGATCGCATGCACAGTGCCCGGCTCGATCACCAGATCGACGCCTTTCAGAATGGCCTTGTCCTCTGCTTCAAGTTTGACGTGCAGGTTTTTGATAGTCAGCATTTCGTGTCCTTTCCGTATTTCATTTCCGACCCGGCGCAAGCGCGGTCAGGGTCGTGTCATCAGTTGTATCACCCGCAACAGCCGGTCGGCTGGCACAGGCATGGGGTGCAGGGCAAACCGGGCCATGCGGCCTGCGATTTGTGCGGGTGCCCCCAGAAATTCCTCGACCTCATGGTGTCGCGGACGGTTGGTATAGTCATCGAAGCACAGAGTCACGGGCCGTGTGATCCGAAAGGCGGATGCCAGCGCGCAACCGGTACGAAAACGCCCGTCCACAAGGATCACATCGGGATGCGCGAGATCGGGCAGATCCCACACTTCCAGCGGATAACGGGCAAAACGCTTCCACGCGCTGTCATCGACCGGATGACCCCATTCCTTGGTCGGCCCGATATCGGACCAGACGATATCCACCTTGCCTGTGGGCGGATTGGCGTCAAACCACGCGCGCATCATCTGCGCCCATGCCTTGTCGCTTTCCACGGCTGTCACGTGCTTGCCCATTTCGGCGGCCATGACGGTTGACCCGCCTGATCCATATTCAAGGATCACATCTGCGCCGGCGTAGATGTCGCGCAGCAAGATGGCCTCGGCCTCGGGCATGGTCAGTTCGGGACGCGTCACGATATCTTGCATCATGCGCCCCCCCGAAACACCAACGCCGCCCCAAGTGCTATGAAGGCGAAACCCGCCGCTGTCGTCCAGGTAATCGCCTCTTTCAGCCAGAAGACCGAAAAGCCGACAAACACGATCAGGGTAATTACCTCCTGAATGGTTTTAAGCTGGGCGGCGGAATAGACCTGATGCCCGATCCGGTTGGCCGGCACGGCCAGCGTGTATTCGAAAAACGCGATCCCCCAACTGATCAGAATGACCGCCATCAAGGGGGCGGCCGGGAACTTCAGATGCCCGTACCACGCGAAGGTCATAAAGACATTCGACATGGCCAGCATCAGGATCGGGGCAATATGGGCCAGTGTCATACGCGCAACTCCTGCGGCAGATGATCCACATAGGCGGCGGGCAGGTTCTTGCGGACCAGCCCGCGCGACACCAGCGTATCCAATGCCAGCAACGCCAGATCGTGACTGCCGATGCAGGCCGCCAGCATGACCAGTGCGCGCAACTGCCCATCGGACCATGCGCTGCGATCCTCGAAGCTGCGGATATAGACGGCATCCCCGTCGATCAACTGGCTGGACAAGGCACGCGCATTGACCCGCGCCTTCTGGCTGTGATGCAACATCCGTGACTTCTGATGCAAAAATCGGTGCAGCACAAAGCCTTGGTCGCGCAGGGTCTCATCCAACGCGTGTAGCATCGGTTCACCGTCGTAAAGGCGATAGAACCGCATCTCGGCAATCACCATTACGGCCTGCGCCAGCTTGATCTGCGCCCCTGCGATCACATCACGCTCGGCCCCTTGCGCATCGACCTTGAGAAGATCGATCTGGGGGATCTCGGCGATATCATCCAGACGGTGGGTGTCGATCTGCGTGACGGTGTCCTGCCCCATATGACGACGAAAATGTCCCAGATAACCGACGGCGCTGGCGCTGAGCGGATAGAGCGATGACATTTCCGACGATGGGTAGGCATGGAAATCCGTCTGGCCACCCTGCCCGACAGCCAGCGGCAGAAAGCTGGCCTTGGGGCTGTTCTCCAGCTTGGCAAACGCCTCGGGATTGGGCTCAAACCCCCATATATGGGCCAGACCGGCATTGACCAGCGGCTTGTAAACAGGCTTGCCCAGAGGATTCGCGCCCACATCGACCACAGCCAGCGGCGCGACCAGATCAAGTCGCGCCTTCAGCATCGCGATCAGGGATTTTCCTGCCACTGCCATTCCAATGTCCCCGGTCCGGGCCAAAAGGCCAAGGCCTTAGCCGACGCTGCCTTCAAGCGAGATGGCGACCAGTTGCTGTGCTTCCATGGCGAATTCCATCGGCAGGGCCTGCAACACCTCGCGGCAGAAGCCGTTGACGACCAGCGCCACCGCTTCTTCCTCGTCCATCCCGCGCGAGCGGCAATAGAACAGCTGATCGTCATCCACCTTGGATGTCGTCGCCTCGTGTTCGACCCGCGCCGTGTTGTTACGCACCTCGATATACGGCACGGTATGAGCACCGCATTTGTCACCGATCAGCAGGCTGTCGCACTGGGTATAGTTGCGCCCGTTCTGCGCTTTGGGGTGCATGGATACCAAGCCGCGATAGGTGTTCTGTGCATGCCCCGCGCTGATCCCCTTGGAGACAATGCGCGACTTGGTGTTCTTGCCCAGATGCACCATTTTGGTGCCGGTATCAGCCTGCTGCATGTTGTTGGCGATGGCGATGGAATAGAACTCGCCCTGGCTGTCATCGCCGCGCAGGATGCAGGACGGGTATTTCCACGTGATCGCCGAGCCGGTTTCGACCTGCGTCCACATCACCTTGGCCCGGTCGCCCCGGCAATCGGCGCGCTTGGTTACGAAGTTGTAGATCCCGCCCTTGCCGTCCTCGTCGCCCGGATACCAGTTCTGGACGGTAGAGTATTTCACCTCGGCATCTTCCTCGATGATGATTTCCACCACAGCGGCATGCAACTGCGCCACATCGCGTTTGGGTGCGGTGCAACCTTCCAGATAGCTGACGTAAGACCCTTTATCGGCGATGATCAGCGTCCGCTCAAACTGGCCGGTATTTTCCGCATTGATGCGGAAATAGGTGCTCAGTTCCATAGGGCAGCGCACACCGGGCGGGACGTACACGAAAGAGCCGTCCGAAAAGACTGCCGAATTCAACGTGGCGTAGAAATTGTCCGAAGGTGGCACAACGGTGCCCAGATATTTCTTGACCAGTTCGGGATGGTTCTTGATCGCCTCGGAAATCGAGCAAAAGATCACGCCCGCTTTTTCCAGATCCTTCTGGAATGTCGTGCCAAGCGATACGGAATCGAACACCGCATCGACGGCCACCTTGCGGCCTTCGGGCTGGTAGTCCTCAGCCCCCTCGACACCGGCAAGGATCATCTGTTCTTTCAGAGGAATCCCCAGCTTTTCATAGGTGGCCAACAGCTTGGGATCGACATCGTCCAGAGATTTCGGCTTCTCGATCATGCTTTTAGGGCGCGCATAGTAATAGAGATCCTGAAAGTCGATCTCGGGATAGCTGACCATCGCCCATTTCGGCTCGGTCATCTTGCCCCAGCGTTCAAACGCAGACAGCCGCCATTCGGTCATCCATTCGGGTTCTTCATTCTTGTCGCTGATCAGGCGCACGATATCGGGGTTCACGCCTTTGGGGGCGTATTCCATCTCGATCTCTGTGTTCCAGCCGTGTTTGTAGGTGCTGCCCACCTCGCGCACTGCCTCGACCGTTTCGCGGTCGACGCCTTCGCGGATCTCTTCTTTTACCGTGGTCATGCCCATTACTCCTGTTCGCGTATTTCCGTTCACGCCGCGCGTGCGGCGTATTTGCGGCGTTTGTCCAACCATGTGTCGGCAAAACGCTGCACATCTTGCAGTGTCGTCTGTGGTCCCAATGACACGCGGATCGCACCGCTGGCCACATCGTCATCATATCCCATGGCGCGTAACACGCGGCTGGCGCGCACCTTGCCGCTGGAACAGGCCGATCCCGCCGATATGGCGAACCCTGCCAGATCCATCTGCATCACCTGTGTCTCGCCCTTCCAGCCGGGCGTGGCGATACAGCTTGTATTCGGCAGCCGAGACGCTTCCCTTCCTGGGAAAATAGTGTCGGGTGCCGCAGCCTCAATGGTCTTTTCTAGAATATTTCTAAGTTCCGCAACCTGGTCCCAGACGCCTTGCGCCAATTCCAGCGCAGCAGCTTGCGCGGCTGCACCGAAACCCGCGATGCCGATGATATTCTCGGTCCCTGCCCTGCGGCCCTGTTCCTGCCCGCCACCGCGCAACTGCGCCGCCAGATCTGTGCCGCGCTTCACCACCAGCGCCCCGACCCCCTTGGGACCGCCCAGCTTATGCGCCGAGACCAGCGCCATGGAACAGCCCGACCAGTTGAACGCCAGCGGCAGCTTGCCAAAGCCTTGCGTCATATCCGATACCGCCAACCCTTCGGGCAGGGTCTGGATCACGCCGGTTTCCGAATTGGCCAACTGCAGCGTAGACCTTGCCGGATCATCAACCGTCACACGCCCCGCATGATCCACCGCCAGATCGGTCGCAACCCATGCCGCCACCGCCTCATGCTCGATCTCTGCACCGCGCAGCCCGCGCCCCGCCAGTGCCAGCGCCGCCGCCTCGGTCGCGCCGGAGGTGAAGATCACATCCGCGCCTTCCGCTCCCAACGCAGCCGCAACCTGCGCACGCGCAGCTTCCACCAGTGCTTTGGCCGCGCGCCCTTCGGCATGTACCGACGACGGATTGCCCACCAGATCCATCGCACGTAGCATCGCAGCCCGCGCCTCGGGGCGCAGCGGTGTGGTCGCGTTATGATCCAGATAGGCGCGCACGCTCAGCCTTTCATCTTGCCGGAAATACTCAAATCAGGTGGCCGCCTCGTCCACGACGGGCATGGAGAACAGCGACGGCACTGCCGGACAGGGGGCCAGATCGTTGCGCACCACATCCGACAGCCTTGTCTGGTGCAGATAGACATAGACATGGGCGCTCAGCCCCTCCCACAGACGGTTCGTGACCGATTGGGCACGACTGCCAGATACGGCCCCGCTGGCCCCCTCGCCGCGATGCATGGCATCCACAGTCTCATCCACCGCACCCAGCACCTCGACGATGCGGATTTCGCTGGCGGGACGCGCCAACTTGTACCCGCCGCCCGGTCCGCGCACCGAATCCACCAGCCCGGCGCGGCGCAGTTTGACGAACAACTGCTCCAGATAGGGCAATGACACGTCCTGACGCTTGGAGATTTCCCCCAAAGTAACCAAAGCCCCTTGCGGTTGCAGCGCGATATCGGCCAGCGCGACCATCGCGTAACGGCCCTTTGTGCTAAGTTTCATTGGCTTGCCTTCGTGAACACATTGACGCGACGGGGTGCAGGGCTTATCTCCCACGCACCCGTTGCGAAACCGCTGCCGGATTTAGAAACGTTCTAAGGTGCTTGAGCAAATTCGTCAAGATTAATTGCCGCACCCATGCAGGAGACAAATACCCACCATGCCCGAGGTTATATTTCCCGGCCCTGACGGTCGGATCGAAGGCCGGTATCACCCGCAAAAGGAACGTGACGCCCCCATCGCAATCGTCCTGCATCCGCATCCGCAATTTGGCGGGACGATGAACAACAAGGTCGTCTATAATTTGCATTATGCGTTCTATAACATGGGCTTCACGGTGCTGCGGTTCAATTTCCGCGGCATCGGGCGCAGTCAGGGCGAGTATGATCAGGGCATTGGCGAGCTGTCGGATGCGGCCTCGGCGCTCGATTATCTGCAGTCGATGAACAACAACTCCAAACATTGCTGGGTCGCCGGATTCTCGTTCGGGGCCTGGATCGGGATGCAACTCCTGATGCGCCGTCCCGAGATTACGGGGTTCATCTCGGTCGCGCCGCCCGCCAATATGTACGACTTTTCGTTTCTGGCGCCGTGTCCTGCATCCGGTCTGGTGATCAATGGCACAGCCGATCGCGTCGCACCGCCTGCAGACACCACCAGTCTGGTCGGCAAACTGCATGAACAGCGCGGCATCACGATCACACATGAACAGATCGAAGGTGCGGGCCATTTCTTTGATGGTCCGGGGCAGATGGATCACATGATCGGGTCTGTGTCCGACTATGTGAAGCGCCGCCTGACGGAAAGCTCGCGGTGATCTCATGAGCGTGACTGAAGATCTTGCCGATGCTTTGGCTCGCGATGTTCTTGAGGCCGTTGAAAAGCTGGGCGATGATACGCTGATCGAAGAGATTGCCAAGACGCTTGGCACCTCGTCATCCGTGACGCAGGACGCTTTCATGACCGCAATCCGCGTCCGTACCGCCGAGGCGCGGGCGCGCAAACTCCTGCGCACAAAGCTGGAAAAGGCGCTTGCCGCGCGCAAGCCCGCATCCCAGCAATGAGTATGCGTCTGGACGCGCAAATGGCCTTTCTGACCGAGGCGTGCCGTCTGAAATCGATCAACCGCGCCACCCCGCTATGTGACGGATCGCGCCCCGAAAACTCGGCCGAACATAGCTGGCACATCGCGCTTTATGCGCTGGTTCTGGCAGATCAGGCACCTGCGGGCGTGGATATCAACCGCGTCATCAGGATGCTGCTGATCCATGATCTGGTCGAGATTGATGCAGGTGATGCGCCTATCTATGGCGATCACAACGTTGCGGCGTTGCAGCAGGCCGAGCTTGCGGCCGCAGCACGGATTTTCGGACTGTTGCCCCCCGATCAGGCGGCAAGCCTGCGGGCGCTGTGGGACGAGTTCGAGGCGAACCAGTCACCCGATGCCCGTTTCGCCAAATCACTGGACAGGTTCCAGCCGCCCAACCAGAACCTTGCCGCAGGTGGCGGAAGCTGGACCGACTACAATGTCGGCTATGACACGCTGGTGTCACGTGTCGGCGACAAGATCGCCCATGGCGCGCCCGGACTATGGGATTGGGTCAATCCCCGCATCAAAGAATTTTTCCACATATAATCAAAGGCATGAAGGCGCAGATGAAGGCATTACTTCAAGTTGATTCCTTGGCCTTCCTGCGTTTTTTATCCTCAATAACCTTTTCGGCCAGCTCGCGCGCAATCGCATAGGCACCGCGGATCTTGTCCTTTTCCGTCGACCAGTCGCGGCGCACCACGATCTTGTTGTCGCGGACCTTGGCAAGGCCGTTCTGTGCGCCGATGAATTCCACCAGTCCTTGTGGCGAGGCGAATTTGTCGTTGTGGAACTGGATCGTGGCCCCCTTCGGCCCACCGTCCAGCCGCGCGATTCCGGCGCGTTTGCACATTTCCTTGATCCGTACGATCAACAGCAGCGTGTTCACCTCGCGTGGCAGCGGCCCGAAACGGTCGATCAGTTCGGCGGCAAAGCCCTCAAGCTCGACTTTGGTGTGCAGGTTGCTGAGGCGACGATACAATCCCAGTCTGACATCCAGATCGGGCACATAAACCTCGGGGATCAGCACCGGGACGCTGAGATTGATGGACGGTGCCCATTGCCCGTCGGTGTCCGACAGCCCTTCCATCTCGCCGGATTTGATCTTGGCAATCGCCTCCTCCAGCATCTGCTGGTACAACTCGTAGCCCACATCGCGCATCTGGCCGGATTGCTCCTCGCCCAGCAGATTGCCTGCACCGCGAATGTCCAGATCCTGACTGGCCAGCGTGAAACCTGCCCCCAGCGTGTCCAGCGATCCCAGCACGCGCAGACGCTTTTCGGCGGCAGGTGTCAGCTTGCCACGCGGTTTGGTGGTCAGAAACGCATAGGCGCGGGTTTTCGAGCGTCCGACCCGGCCCCTGATCTGATAAAGCTGGCTGAGCCCGAACATATCTGCGCGGTGGATGACCATCGTGTTGGCAGTCGGGATATCCAGACCGGATTCAACGATGGTCGTGGCCAGCAACACATCATATTTGCCATCGTAGAAGGCATTCATTCGATCATCCAGCTCGCCCGCCGCCATCTGGCCATGCGCGATGACATAGCTGACCTCGGGTACCTGTGATTGCAGGAAAGTCTCGATTTCCGGCAGATCGCTGATGCGGGGCACCACGAAAAAGCTTTGCCCGCCGCGATAATGCTCGCGCAGAAGCGCCTCGCGGATGGTGACACCGTCGAATTCGGACACATAGGTGCGGATCGACAACCGGTCGACCGGCGGCGTGCCGATGATCGACAGATCGCGCACGCCCGACAGCGACAATTGCAGCGTGCGCGGGATCGGCGTGGCGGTCAGGGTCAGCACATGGATATCGGTGCGAAGTTGTTTCAGCCGTTCCTTGTGGCTGACACCGAAATGCTGTTCCTCGTCGATGATCAACAGACCAAGGCTCTTGAAACTGACGCCCTTGGCCAGCAACGCATGGGTGCCGACCACGATATCCACCGTGCCGCGCGCGATACCGTCCCGCGTCGTTTGTGCATCCTTGGCGCTGACGAACCGTGACAAAGCGCGCACTTCCAGCGGGAAACCACGGAACCGTTCGGCGAAACTTTTGAAATGCTGGCGCGCCAGCAATGTGGTCGGCGCAATTACTGCCACCTGCACGCCGCACATGGCGGCAATGAAGGCGGCCCGCATCGCCACTTCGGTTTTGCCAAAGCCGACATCGCCACAAATCAGGCGGTCCATCGGGTTGCCGGATCCCAGATCGGCCAGAACATCCTCGATCGCGCGCAACTGGTCGTCGGTTTCGGTATAGGGAAAACGTGCGCTGAACGCCTCCCACGCGTGATGCTGCGGCTCCAGCACGGGGGCTGTGCGTAGCGCGCGTTCGGCCGCAACGCGGATCAGGCGGTCCGCCATCTCGCGAATACGTTCCTTGAGGCGCGCCTTCTTGGATTGCCACGCGCCGCCTCCCAGCTTGTCCAGCAAACCTTCATCATGGCCGAATTTGCTGAGCAGTTCGATATTCTCGACCGGCAGATAAAGCTTTGATCCTTCGGCATATTCCAGGGTCAGACATTCATGCGCGGCCCCAAGGGCCGACACCACCTCAAGCCCAAGATAGCGGCCCACACCGTGATCGACATGCACAACCAGATCGCCGGGCGACAGGCTTTGCGCTTCGGTCAGGAAATTTTCGGCCTTGCGGCGCTTCTTGGGGGCGCGGATCAGGCGGTCGCCCAGCACGTCCTGTTCGCTGATCACGGTCAGCCCATCCGCCTCGAACCCCTGTTCCAGCGGCCAGACCGCCAGATGCAGCCCGTATTTGCCGATACCGCGCGCATCCGCGACATGCACCGACCCGATCAACCCCTCATCGCTGATCAAGCCGTCAAGCCGTTCGCGTGCCCCTTCCGAGAAAGAGGCGACAAGCACCGGCCCCTTGTTCATCCGTGCTTTCACATGGGTGGCCAGTGCCGCAAAAAGGCTCAGGTTTTCTTGCTGACGTTCCGGTGCAAAACTGCGTCCGATGCGCCCTCCGGCGTCGATGACGCCCGGCCCTGTGGCCTGCGCCAGAGGATTGAACTGCATCACGCGCCGCGCGCCAACCGCAGCCTCCCAAGCGGCATCATCCAGATAGAGCAGACCGGGCGGCACGGGTTTATAGACCGAATCCATCCGGCCCTTCTGGGTCATTGCCAGACGGCGCGTCTCGTATTGATCGGCGATACTGTCCCAGCGCGACAGACGTGTGGGCGTAACCTGATCGTCCTGCGTGACCGTGGCCTTTGGCAGATAGTCAAAGATGGTTTCCAGCCGGTCGTGGAAGAACGGCAGCCAGTGTTCGATACCGGCATGTTTGCGTCCGGCGCTGACCGCTTCGTATAGCGGATCATCAGTGCCCGCCGCGCCGAATTCGATGCGGTAGCTTTGCCGGAAGCGGGTGATTGCAGCCTCGTCCAGAATGACCTCGGACACGGGTGCCAGCTCCACCAGATCCAGCTTTTCGGTGGTGCGCTGGGTCGCGGGATCAAAGCGGCGCGCCCCGTCCAGTACATCGCCGAACAGGTCCAGTCGCACCGGTCCACCATCGCCCGGCGGGAATATGTCGATGATGCCGCCACGGATCGCGTAATCGCCGGGCTCCATCACCGTGGGGGCCTGCGTAAAGCCCATGCGCACCAGAAAACCGCGCAGGGCGGCTTCATCCAGCCTGCCGCCGACACGGGCGCTGAACGCGGCCTCGCGCAGCACGACACGTGCGGGCAGGCGCTGCATGGCGGCGCTGATCGTTGTCAGCAGCACGAAACGCTGCGGCATACCGTGTGCCAAACCTGCCAGCGTCGCCATACGGGTGGCCGATATCTCGGGATTCGGGCTGACACGGTCGTAAGGAAGGCAATCCCAGCCCGGAAAGGTGATGACCGGCATGTCGGGCGCGAAAAACCGCAAAGCGGCCTGCATCGCCGCCAGCCGCTTGTCATCGCGCGAGATATGCAGCACCGGCCCTTCGCGCTGGCCGATCTCTTTCAGGATCATCCTTGCGTCAAAGCCTTCGGGGGCACCGCCGACGGTGATACGGGTTTGCGTAGTCATAAGGCGGCTTTATCCCAGCGGTCTGATGATATGGTCAGGCATCATATAGGACAGGTTCTGATACATGCCCCACAGGGCCGTGATAAAAATCGAGATCATGCCGATGACCTGCGTGATGATCCGGTGGCGCATCAGCGCCTTGCGCAGCAAAGGGCCTTGGGGCGATGTTTGTTGCATATTGCGGGCGGTACGAAAGCTCAGCAGACCGACAAGGGACATCGGGAAGGCCAGCAGAAACACCGCCTGTGCCAGTTGGAACCCGTAGATAAAGCCGCTCAACCCCAGAAAGCTGAGGAAGAATGCACCAAAGCCGATCATCCAGAGGCCCGACACCTCGCCGATATAGGTTAGCCTGTTCACATTCACGCGGACAATGTCGGACAGGTCTGTCTCGGCCTGACCGCCCTGCGCTGCGGCCCGCGTGACCATGTCATAGGGAACGCCCAGCACCCAATGGCTGGTGCTGGACCACATCACCGCCAGCATGACCCAATACCAAAGATTGGAGAACGACCGCAGGTTGATTACTTCGCCGAGGGTGGTGAACCAGTCCAAATCAAATGCCTTTCACACGGTGTCCGCTTCCATAGCGGCGTCTTTAGGCAATTCCTACCCTTGAGATGCGGCAATATCCATGCCACGCATGAGTTGTAAAAAAAATGAGATGACGTCAAGATGATCCCAAGTCAGGCCGCCTACCCCGCCACCCGCTTTCGCCGTGCCCGCCAGTCGCCCGCCATTCGCGCGCTGACACAGGAAAACACCCTGTCAGTGGGCAACCTTATATGGCCCGTTTTCGTCCGCGATGGCGAGGGCGTGGAAGAGCCTGTGGCCTCGATGCCCGGTGTGATGCGCCGCTCGGTGGACCGTGTGGTTGCCGCAGCCCAGGAGGCGGCGGATCTGGGCATTCCCGCAATCTGCCTGTTTCCCTATACGGACCCCGCGAAAAAGACCCGCGATTGTGCCGAAGCATGGAACCCCGACAACCTGAGCAACCGTGCCACCCGCGCGATCAAAGCGGCGGTGCCCGGCATTGCAGTCATGACCGATGTGGCGCTGGACCCCTATAATTCGGACGGGCATGACGGGTTCTGGCGCGATGGGATCGTAATCAATGACGAAACCGTCGAGGCGTTGGTCAAACAAGCGCTGTCACAGGCCGACGCAGGGGCCGATATCATCGGGCCTTCCGATATGATGGATGGCCGGATCGGGGCAATGCGGCAGGCGCTCGAGGCCGCAGGGCATACAAATGTGATGTTGCTCAGCTATGCGGCGAAATATGCCTCGGCCTTTTACGGGCCGTTCCGCGATGCGGTAGGAGCGTCGGGCGCGCTGAAGGGCGACAAGAAAACCTATCAGATGGACCCTGCCAATTCGGACGAGGCGATCCGTCTGGTCGAGCGTGACCTACGCGAGGGCGCCGATATGGTGATGGTCAAGCCGGGCATGCCCTATCTGGATATCTGCCGCCGTGTGAAGGACACGTTCGGCGCGCCGACCTATGCCTATCAGGTATCGGGCGAATACGCGATGATCCAGGCGGCCGCACAGAACGGCTGGATCGACGGGGAACGTGCGATGCTGGAAAGCCTGATGTGCTTCCGCAGGGCCGGTTGCGACGGCATCCTGACCTATTTTGCACCCGCTGTGGCGCGTCTGCTGGCACGCGGCTGAACCTGACGCCACTGGGCGGTAAACCGCCACGCATGGCAGGCCGGAAACCGCCGGACACAAGCAATGGTGACAGTTGACGGTTTTGCATCTATATTCGCGCCATAGCTGGAGAGCGCAGAACGTCCGGCATAGCAGCAGTGCAACAACCAGAACAACAGAACAGGCAAAAAACATGACCCAGATGAGCAGACGGACCTTTACGTTTTCGGCACTGGCCGGGGTAAGTGTTACCGCCGCTTGTGGCAACGGGATCGGCAGTCCGGGATCAGCCGTGATTGACAACCGTGTTGATGCGACGCTGAATTATCTTTTCAACACCTATCCGAACACACGCGATCTAGCAGCCAAATCCACCGGCCAGCTTGTCATGCCCTTGATCACCGAAGCGGGCTTCGGCATTGGCGGCGGTTACGGGCGCGGCGCGCTGCGGGTCAACGGGACCACAGTTGATTATTACTCTGCCACCAAAGGCTCGTTCGGTCTGCAGATCGGCGCACAGCAATTCGCACATGTGCTGTTTTTCATGACCGATGACGCGCTGCAGCGGTTCCGCCGGTCCTCGGGCTGGGCGGCAGGCGCGGATGTGGGATATGTCATCAACGATCAGGCCGAAAACCTGCGGGCGGAAACCACAACCTCGGCCTCGCCAGTGTTGGCTGTGATCTTCGGACAGGCCGGTTTGATGGTGGGCGCGACGCTGGAAGGCGTGAAATACTCGCGCATCATTCCCTGACCTGACCTGACCTGACACGACAACGTGGCGCGGATTTCCCCGCGCCGCTTTACGCTGTCAGTGCAGGGTAAATTCCCCCACAACATTGCGCCATGACCCTGGCGAGATCATCTTGCGATGAGTGAACCGCACCGAATGCAGAGGTCCCTCGATCTCGGCTTTCCAGAAATCGATGAACTTGAACAGGCGCGGATGATCCGGCGCAAGGTCATAGTCCTGCCAGATGAAACTGTTCAGAACCGATTGATAATCCGGCATGCGATAGAAGAATTCGGCCGTTGTCAGCCCGTAACCTTTCAACATCAGTTCTGTCTCGGATGCCTGCATTCTACACCTCCTGCACGACTCGATAGATAAATCATGCACCAGTTAATTTACTTTTCAATAAAAACAGTATGTTAGCAATCATTGATGCTGGCTGCCAAACTGGGTTGCCCTGCGCCATTGCACCCCATATCCAGCCTCTGTTATAGTCTGGCCAACAACATATTGTGAAACTGGACAGAGCGGTTAAATCACTTGAACGACACGCCGGAAACCCCTGAAAACGAAGACGAAAACGCGCCTTTGCGTTATGTCTACGATGGCCCCTCCATCTCAATCACCGAAGAGATGAAGACCTCCTATCTCGATTATGCCATGAGCGTGATCGTCAGCCGCGCGATTCCCGATCTGCGTGATGGCCTGAAACCTGTGCATCGCCGCATCCTTTATGCCATGCACGAGGCCGGAAATACCCATGACAAGGCCTATCGCAAATCCGCGCGCGCCGTGGGCGATGTGATGGGTAAATACCACCCGCATGGCGATTCCGCGATCTATGATGCGCTGGTGCGGATGGCGCAGGATTTCTCGATGTCGCTGCCGCTTCTGGACGGTCAGGGCAATTTCGGCTCGATGGATGGCGATAACGCCGCCGCGATGCGCTACACCGAAGTGCGGATGGACAAACCCGCCGCCTTCCTGCTGTCCGACATCGACCGCGATACCGTCAATTTTCAGGACAACTACGACGGCAAAGACCGCGAGCCGACGGTTCTGCCTGCACGCTTTCCCAATATGCTGGTCAATGGCGCGGGCGGTATCGCTGTCGGCATGGCGACAAATATTCCGCCGCACAATCTGGGCGAGGTGATTGATGCCACGCTGGCGCTGATCGACAATCCGGATCTGACCATCGAAGACCTGATCGAATATGTGCCCGGACCGGATTTCCCGACCGGCGCGCTGATGCTGGGTCGCGCAGGGGCGCGCAAGGCCTATCTGGAGGGGCGCGGCTCTGTCATCATCCGTGCCAAAACGCGGGTCGAGGAGATCCGCAAGGACCGCTATGCCATCATCGTCGAGCAGATTCCCTATCAGGTGAACAAAGCCTCGATGATCGAAAAGATCGCTGAACAGGTGCGCGACAAGAAGATCGAAGGCGTGTCGCATGTGCAGGACGAAAGCGACCGTAACGGTGTGCGCGTCGTGATCGAGATGAAGCGCGATGCCACACCCGAGGTGGTGCTGAACCAACTGTACCGTTTCACTCCGATGCAGACCTATTTCGGCTGCAACATGCTGGCGCTGAACGGCGGCCGGCCCGAGCAGTTGACGCTCAAGCGGTTCCTGTCCTCTTTCATCGAATTCCGCGAGGAAGTCGTCGCACGCCGCACCGCCTATGATCTGCGCAAAGCGCGCGAGCGCAGCCATATCCTGTGCGGTCTGGCTGTGGCCGTGACCAATGTGGACGAGGTTGTGGCGACAATCCGGTCCTCGGCCGATGCGGCTGATGCGCGCGAGCGGTTGATGACACGGGCATGGCCTGCCCGCGACATTGCGGAATTTATCCGCCTGATCGACGATCCAACCCATACGGTCAACGAGGATGGCACTTATCATCTGTCCGAGATTCAGGCCCGCGCCATTTTGGAACTGCGTCTGCAACGCCTTACCCAGATTGGCGTCAAGGAAGTCACGGACGAGTTGCAGGAACTTGCCGCCAAGATCCGCGAATACCTTGAGATTCTTGCCAGCCGCGAACGGATCATGGGCATCATCTCGGACGAGCTGCGCGAAGTGCGCGAGTTGTTTGCCGTGCCCCGCCGTACCGAGATCGTGGATTGGTCCGGTGACATGGAAGACGAGGACCTGATTGAGCGCGAGGATATGGTCGTGACCATCACCTCGGGCGGCTATATCAAGCGCACCCCTCTGGCCGATTTCCGCGCGCAAAAGCGCGGTGGCAAGGGTCTGTCAGGGATGCAGACCAAGGAAGAGGATGTTGTGACCACGCTGTTTGTGGCCAACACCCATGACCAGCTTTTGTTCTTCACGACCGATGGCATGGTCTACAAGCTCAAGACATGGCGTCTGCCGCTGGGCGGGCGCACCTCCAAGGGCAAGGCGATCGTGAATATCCTGCCGATCCCGGTCGGTGTCTCGATTGCCGCGATCATGCCTGTGGACCGTCCCGACAGCGAATGGGAAGATTTGCAGATCTTTTTCGCGACCTCTGCGGGCGATGTGCGCCGCAATGCGCTGTCCGATTTCACCAATGTGATGCGCAACGGCAAGATCGCTATGAAACTGCCCGAGGGTATCGAACTGGTGAATGCGCGCATCTGCTCCGAGGATGACGATGTGATGCTGGTCACGGATTCGGGCCGCGCGATCCGCTTTCCCACCACTGATGTGCGGGTCTTCAAGGGCCGCGACTCGACCGGTGTGCGGGGCATCCGCCTGTTGGGCAATGACCGTGTCGTATCGATGTCGGTGATCCGCCATTTCGACGCCACAGCCGAGGAACGCGCGGCCTATCTCAAGATGCGCCGCGCCATGGCGGGTCTGGCCGACGATGCCGAGGGCGAGGAAGACGAGGCACCTGCCGATCCGAATTTCTCGAACGAACGCTACGTGGAAATGTCGGCGGCGGAAAACCTGATCCTGACGATCACGGCCAATGGCTCGGGCAAGCTGTCGTCCAGCCATGACTACCCGGTACGGGGGCGTGGTGGCATGGGTGTGACCGCCATGGACAAGGCGATGCGCGGCGGCGCGCTGGTGGCGTCTTTCCCTGTGGAAATGGACGATCAGGTGATGCTTGCCACCTCCAAGGGCCAGTCCATCCGCGTGCCTGTGGATGGCATCTCGTTCCGGTCGCGCTCGGCTGGCGGGGTCAAGGTGTTCAACACGGCCAAGAACGAATTTGTCGTCTCGGTCGCGCGCATTGCCGATCAGGGTGATGAGGAACTTGAGGGAGAGGTCGAATAGACCTGCTTCTTTTTGCGAAAAATATCCTCGGGGGGTCAAACCCGCAGGGTTTGAAGGGGGGGCAGACAGCCCCCCTTTTTGCATTAACCGCGTCGTAATCTGCTGCCGCCATACTGACCCCTTCACGCAGGGGGAACAGCATGAACCTTTACAGTTGCTCTATCGACATCAAGGATGATGCCAAGGCTTTGGCCTTTGCCAATGCCGTGGATCACTGGATGGAATATCTGCGCGATCAGGGCGTGATCGAAAGCTGGCGCCTGTTGCGGCGCAAGCTCAATCTGGCCTCGGATTGCACGCGTGATTTCCTGCTTGAAATCGAACTGCGTGATCTGGCGCAGCTTGATCAGGCATTTCGTATTCTTGGCCGCCATGATGAACAGGTGGCAATGCTGTATCGTGCGGTCAACACGCTGGTGGCCGATGCACGTTTCGCGCTTTACCGCCCCTTTCCCGATCCCGAACGATCCGAACGCATGGCGCTGATCTGACAGGCAAGCCTTGGCTCTGGCAGTCTACAGCCTGTAAAGCGCGCCAAACTTCTGTGTCAGATAAGCCAGCAAAGGCTCCTCACTCGGCTCTGCGCCTGCGGCTTGCGTGATCACCTGCCGCGGGGTGTAGAAACCGCCGTGTTGCTGCACCTTATTGCGCAGCCAGCCTGTTGCACCGGATGTGTCGCCTTGCGCCAGTTGGCTGTCCAGATCCGGCAGGGCCGCGCGCATCGCCTGATGCAGGCAACCGGCATAGACATTGCCAAGGCTGTAGGTCGGGAAATAGCCGAATAGACCGACCGACCAATGCACATCCTGCAAACAGCCATTGGACGGCTTGTCGACAGCAAAGCCGAAATCTGACAGGAACCGGTCGTTCCACGCAGTTTCCAGATCGCTGACCGCCAGATCGCCCGCGATCAAGGCCCGCTCCAGATCGAAGCGCAGCATCACATGCAGGTTATACTGCACCTCGTCGGCTTCGGTGCGGATGAACCCGTTTTGCAACCGGTTCACAGCGCCGTAGAAGGCATCTTCATCCGCAATACCGAAATCGCCAAAGGCGTCGCGCATCTGGCCGAACAGCCAACCGGTGAAGGCGCGGCTGCGGCCGATCTGGTTTTCATAAATGCGGCTTTGGCTTTCATGCACCCCCATCGACACACCCTGCCCCAGCGGTGTCAGCGCATATTCCGCGTTGATCCCCTGTTCATAACAGGCATGACCGACCTCGTGGATGGTCGAATAAAAGCAGTTGAACGGATCTTCGGGATTGGTGCGCGTGGTGATCCGCACATCCTGCCCCGATCCGCTGGAGAACGGATGCACCGCCTTGTCCAGCCGCCCTGTGGCAAAGTCATAGCCGAATTGACGCGCCAGCAGATGTGTCAGTTGCATCTGGGCCGCCTCGTCGAACTGGCCTTGCAGACCTTGCGGCGCGGCACGTTCAAGGCAGGCGGCGCGCAGATCGACAAGCGGGCCGCGCAGCGCGTCGAACATCGCCACCAGATCGGCGGCCTTGGCACCGGGTTCGTAATCGTCCAGCAGGGCGTCATAGGCATCGCCACCTGCCGCCAATGCAGCCGCTTCCTCGCGTTTCAAAGCCACAATACGCGACAGAACGGGCACAAAAGCGGCCACATCCTCGGCTGCCCGCGCCTCGGCCCATTGGCCCTGCGCGCGACTGGTGACACGGGCCAGTTCTTCGGCCAGATCGGCGGGCATGCGGCAGGCACGGTCGAAATTGCGCTGGATATGGCGCAGTTGCGCGCGGGCTGTATCGTCCAGCGCGCCCGCCTCGATCGCAGCCAGCCAGTCCCCGATGCGCGGATCGGTGCGCCTTGCATGCAGAACCGATTCCATCGCGGCCATTTCCTCGGCCCGTTGATCGGCAGCACCGCGTGGCATCATGGCTTCCTGATCCCAGCCCAAACGCCCCGCCACCTGCCCCAAGGCAAAGCTCTGACGCTGATGCGCCATCATCGCGTCATAGGCACCTGCGGAATTGCTCATGCCCGTGCTCCGCGGATCGAGGTTGTGACCGGATAGGCCGACAGATAGCGCGCGCGCAGGATCAGGACCCACAGGATCACAGCCAGAAATTGATGGAGGATCGCGATTTCCCATGGTGCTGCGGTCATCACGGTCACGATTCCCAGCACGATCTGCGCCAGCAGCGCGGCAAAAGCCCAGTTGAAGGCTGTGCGGGTCGTGGCATGCCCGGATGTGCGGCCCCGCAACCAGACCACTATCCCGAAGGCCAGCAACAGGTAGCCGCTGACGCGGTGGATGAATTGCACCAGTCCAGGATTTTCAAAGAAATTGGACCATAGCGGCTCCAGCATGAAGGGCTGCGGCGGGATGATCTGTCCGCCCATCAGCGGCCAGTCGGTATAGGACCGGCCTGCATCGATTCCGGCCACCAGCGCGCCCAGCAGGATTTGCAAAAAGGCAAAATGCATCAGCCCTGTGGACAGACCGAACAGCTTGACCTCCTTGGTGCGGCGGGCTTGCAGCAGGTCACGCTCGGATCGGCCCAACTGGAACACATACCACGCGATGAAGCCGAGGATCACGAAAGCCAGTCCCAGATGGGTGGCAAGGCGGTAGCTCGCCACACTTGTCATACTGCCAGTCAGGCCCGAGGCGACCATCCACCAGCCGATAAATCCCTGCACGCCGCCAAGCGCGCCGATGAACAGCAAGCGCGGCGTCCAGCCTGCAGGGATCTTGCGCGCCAGCAGAAAGCCCAGAAAGCCAAGGCCCCATACCAGACCGATCACGCGGCCAAGCTGTCTGTGACCCCATTCCCACCAATAGATGAATTTGAAATCATCCAACTCCATCCACTGGTTCATGATCTGGAATTGCGGGATTTCCTGATATCTGGCGAATTCCGCCTCCCATTCGGCCTGCGTCAAGGGCGGGATGGCCCCCGTCAACGGACGCCATTCGGTGATGCTGAGACCGCTATCTGTCAGCCGCGTCAAGCCGCCTACGGCGATCATCACGACAACCAGTGCAAACAGCAGCACAAGCCACAGCCGGATCGCGCCACGTGCGCCCGTGTTGCCCTTGTCGATCAATCCGCCCTGCGGCGCGGGTGTTGCCCGCGTGTCCGATGCAACCTCTTCGAAAATCGCGCGTTTCTTGGTCATTGATGTCTCCTGTCGCAAGCGAACCTAGGGCTTGGTCCGTCCTTCGTCCAGAACCTAACCACGCTCTTTCCAGCGCACCATTTGACGCAGCATGCCGTGGAACATCTGTGTGTCGGCACGCGTCAGGCGCAACCTGCTCCACATATTGCGCAGGTTCAGCTTCATGCTGGCGGCTTTGGTGTCGGGAAAGAAAAAACCGGCCTCGTCCAGCCGTTCCTCGTAATGGCGCGCCAGTGCCTCGACTTCCGTACCGCTGGCCCAGTCGGTGCGGCCCATCTCGTGGGTTTCATGCTGTACCACGGCCACCTGTCGCTGCCATTCATAGGCCGTCAAAAGCACGCATTGCGCCAGATTGAGGCTGGCAAATTCGGGGTTCACCGGAACCGAGATGATGGCATTGGCCTGCGCCACATCCTCGTTCTCCAGCCCTGCGCGTTCAGGACCGAACAGCACGGCCACCTTGTCGCCCGCTGCGATCATGCCTGCGGCCAGTTGCATGGCGCGTTCGGGGCTGTAGACGGGTTTGGTCAGGCCGCGGGCGCGCGCTGTAGTGGCAAAAGTATAAGTCACATCCGACAAGGCTCCGGCCAGATCGTCATGCAGCACCGCCTCGTCCAGCAAACGTCCGGCACCACTTGCCATCGCCACGGCGCGGCTGTTGGGCCAACCGTCACGCGGCCCCACCACATGCATCCGGTCCAGTCCGAAATTCCACATCGCGCGGGCGGCGGCACCGATGTTTTCGCCCATCTGGGGGCGCACAAGGACAAAGGCAGGCTGGGGCGTAGTGCTGGGCATCGGCATCTCCGGTCGGGAAGGCCGCGTGATACGCCAGTGCGCCCTGTTTTCCAAGTGGTTCCGCCAGCGCATCACCCCGAAAAAGCCCTGATGGTCAAAGCCGGAAATCCCCGTTATGACACGCCCATGACAAGCAAGGAGCCTGACCGCAATGGCCGATACGCCTGACGCCCCGCAAACGCCGCAACTTTATCTGATCTCGCCCGCCACATTCGATCTGCAGGTGTTTCCCGATCTTTTGGCCCGCGTGCTTGACGCGCAAGCGGTGGGTTGTGTCCGTCTGGCGTTGGCCAGCAAGGATGAGGACAATGTCGCCCGCGCAGCTGATGCCCTGCGCGAGGTGACCCATGCCCGCGATGTGGCGCTCGTGATCGAGAATCACATCCTGATGGTGGAACGGCTGGGTCTTGACGGGGTGCATCTGACCGATGGCGCACGCTCTGTGCGCAAAACCCGCAAGGATCTGGGTGCGGATGCCATTGTCGGGGCCTTTTGCGGTGTGCAGCGGCACGAGGGCATGTCGGCGGGTGAAGCAGGCGCGGATTACATCAGCTTTGGTCCTGTCGGGCAGACGCCGTTGGGCGATGGCAATCAGGTCGATCTGGATGTGTTCGAATGGTGGTCCGAGATCATCGAGGTGCCCGTCGTTGCCGAAGGCGCACTGACCGAGGAACTGATCCGCAAACTGGCCCCGATCACGGATTTCATCGCCTTGGGTGACGAGATTTGGAATGGGGACGATCCTGTTGCAGAGCTTGCCCGCCTGACCAGTGCAATGCAGCTCTGATCTGTCAGCGATACAGGCCTTGTGTCAGGGCTGCGCCGCGCCGTGCAATTGTCCGGCGCGCACCACATCCTCGACATGGGCGGCAAGTGATTTGCGATTTGGAAAGCTGTCCACACGCACAGGCTGGTGATACAGCACCTCCACCGTGCCATTGCGCTTTGCGGCCAGCACCTTGACCAGATGCGGGCCAAAGCCCATCTGGCCCCACCAGCCATAAAAGCGCACATCCTCGCCGTCGGGCGCATGATAGATCAGGGTGACCGGCTGGATACTGGTACGGTGCTTCAGATCATCCGAAAAGAACGCCTGAAACAGCGTGGACTTGAAGGGCAGCACCAGACTGCCATCGGTCGATGTGCCTTCGGGAAAGAACAGCAGTTTGTGCCCTGCCAGAAGACGTTGTTCGAAAACAACCTGCTGGCGACGCGCGTCGCGCGGATCGCGGTTGATGAAAACCGTGCCTGTTGCGCGGGCCAGCCAGCCGATACCGGGCCAGCCAGCCACCTCGGATTTCGAGACAAAATAGATCCGCTTGCGCGCGTTCAAGGCGAAAATATCCAACCATGACACATGGTTGCACACGATAGCCCCGCGGTCCTCCATCCGTTTGCCGCGCATGACATAACCCATGCCAAGCACAACGAAAGCCGCGCGGCACACGGCTTGGGTCAGGAAGGGCGTCATTGGACGGTGCAAACCGAAAAGCGGCCGCTCGATCAGGCGCAGCACCAGCATCAAAGCCAGCCCGCCAAAGGTGATTGTGCCCAGAACACTGCCACGCAGCACCACGCGCAGCCAGCCTGCGGGTGTGGTGGCACGCGGGACAGGCTCGGGTGGCGGGGTCCATGTTGTGGTCATGTACGCACCTTGCGGGCATAAATCGCACGCTGGTTGGCACTCATCCGCGCAACGTCCAGAATCAAACAGACATCGGTGGTGTTGAACGCATGATCGACATAAGCCCCCTGCCCGACGAAACCGCCCAGCCGCAGATAGGCCTTGATCAGCGCGGGCACAGCCAACATGGCGGCGCGGCGATCAAGTTTGTCCGGCGCGATCAGATCCATGGCCGCGCCACCTTCGGCACGCGCTGTCACCCGCAAATCGGCAGGGGCCAGATGACGGTGATGCAGCAGCGACAAAGGTGCGGCCAAAGCCTCCGGGTCCGTGCCATGAAAGCTGGCGACGCCGAACAGAACCTCGATGCGGTGCAATTCGACATAGGCGGCCAGCGCATGCCACAGGTGATACATGCCCATACCACCGCGATAGTCGCGGTGCAGGCAGGAGCGACCCAGTTCCAGCAAAGGCCGCCCACTGGAGGTGAGCAGCGTCAGGTCATATTCGTCCTCGGAATAGAACTGCCCCGCCTGCCGTGCCTGATCCTGTCGCAGCAACCTGTAGACCCCGACGACCTGATCATCCTTTGCGCGGCACTGGTCCAACAACAGCAGATGGTCGAAATAGGAATCGTACCGGTCCTGCTCCAACCGGGCTGTGTGATCCACCAAAGCACCGCCGCCGCCCAGTTCCTCGACAAACACCGCATAGCGCAAGCGTTGGGCTGCGCGCAAATCAGCCGTGGACCGGGCAAGGCGGACAGCGAAAAGCGGCTGGGTCTGGGTCATCTTGCGGCATCCGGTTGACGGGTGTTGTCGGTTTTGTAGGAAACTGCAGGACCGAAGGCAACCAGCGCCATCTTTGCGCAATGCCGCACCGGATCTAGAAAAACCCTACCAGAGATTGAAAAAGAGCTATCTTTAATAATGGCTCAATTCGCATTAGCTATGCACTCTCTGATGCGATATAACGGAACATGAACGCAGGAGGCGCGCATGGACCATCACGACTATCTAGCCTGGCTATCTGAGATTGATGATCTTTCCCCGGAC
>Ga0163216_100805_pt1 | contig 32894 bp, 28 predicted proteins | sample SynspAceP_FD_167610 | JGI IMG/M metagenome (GOLD analysis project Ga0163216, IMG submission 167610) | Saline lake microbial communities from Ace Lake in Antarctica - Synechococcus sp. Ace-P (Illumina Assembly) | ecosystem: Environmental > Aquatic > Non-marine Saline and Alkaline > Saline ...
ATAGCGATACGGTACCACCTGACTCCATTTCGAACTCAGAAGTGAAACGTATTAGCGGCAATGGTAGTGTGGGGTTTCCCCATGTGAGAGTAGCACACCGTCAGGCTCCCATTTAAGAACCCGTCCTCGAGACGGGTTTTTTCTTTCTAGACACTGTATTTTTAGATACGCACAAAATACGTCTGGTATCAGTATAAAATACGCCTTATACGGTCAACCTCTACGCGCCATCACCCCATTACGTCAATCTTAGCCTAGGCAATAAACTTCACCTTGTTATTTGATTTGAAATTTACATGCGGAGTAGTCGAAATTAATAATAGTAATGAACGCTTGACTAAAAGTGCTCATTATTTCGATTTTTTTCCATTTTACCGCCTATTAGTCGCGCTTTATCGTATTTAATGCCCATTTTTTAACCTTTACGTTACAATTTTAATACAAAAATTTAATCGTTATATTTCTACAATATACTCGCTTAGTAGCGTTTTTTTGAGAAACTGATTTGTCGTGTAATTGAAGTAAACCAAACGCGTAATTTTTTATGCTGACGAGAGTTTAGACACAGACATCATCTAATATATATTTCAACATTATGACCAAAAACAAGAAATTTGAGGACACACATGAAGACTAGAATATTTAATAAAACCCCATTAGCGGCTAGCCTGTCGTTAATATTAGGTGCTGGCATAATTGCACCTGGTTTCGCACAAGAAGGTCCAGATAATGGAGAGACAGATACTACCGAAATTATAGAAATAAAAGGTATCCGTGGCAGTATGATCAAATCGATGGATGTTAAACGCACGTCCACCGGTATTGTCGATTCTATTAGTGCCGAAGATATTGGTAAATTCCCTGATAGTAACCTTGCAGAGTCATTACAGCGAATTACAGGAATATCGATTGAACGTTCAAACGGTGAGGGTGCTAAAGTCAGTGCACGTGGTTTTGGTCCAGACCGAAACTTAGTCATCTTAAATGGTCGTCAAATGCCTACGACTACTGGAGAGCGTAACTTTGACTTCTCTAATTTAGCGGCTGAAGGGGTCAGCGGTGTAGAAGTATATAAAACATCTAAAGCAGATATTCCTACAGGTGGTATTGGTGCTACAATTAATATTCTTACGACGAAGCCACTCAATAGCCCTGGTATGAAAGCGACATTTAGTGTCGAAGCGTTAGATGATGCTACAACCAAGAAAGGCGGTCCTACTCCACAAATAACAGGACTGTATTCAAATACAAGTGACGATGGTAAGTTTGGTATTGCAATATCAGCAAGTTATTCAGAACGTGAAAGCGGCAGTCAACAAGCACAGACATCGTTTTTTCGCAGTTTTGCTGGTGATTTTAACGATTGGGGCGGTGTACCAAACGATGATTCACAAACTAATCGTTTTGGCGATAGCGATATCTTCTCAGTACCCCAAGCTACAATCTATAGATTTGAAGAACAGCAGCGTAAAAGATCTAACGCACAGCTAGTATTGCAATATAAACCTATGGATAACCTTACCGCTACGGTAGATTATCTCTATGTTCAAAAAGAAAACGATACGCAAAGCAACGCTATTTCTGCTTGGTATAATTTCGGTGACACGACCAATGTTTGGTCTGATGGTCCTATATCGTCACCCCTGATATATTCAGAAGACCATGGTGATAACTTTTCAGATCTTGCCATCGGTGGTCAAAATTTTAGTGTTAAAGACGACACAAAGTCTCTGGGATTAAATTTAGAATGGCAAGTTAAAGACAACCTAATTCTTAAATTGGATCATCATGAGTCTTCTGCGAACAGCAGCCCTAATAGCCCCTTAGGTTCAGGTAATGAGATGCAGTTGCGTGCGTTAGTTCGTGAAAATACGGCGACTGATTTCACTGGTGAAAGACCCGTATTATCTGTAGTAGGCGGTAACTCTGCTACAGCGACAGATTTCCAAGTGACAGGTAGTGTCTTTACAAACATTAGAAATGCTTCTGAAATATCACAAACACAATTTCACGGTGAATACATCTTGGAAGAGCGTGGCAGTATCGATTTTGGTATCGCTTTAACCAATTCACAAAACCGCGCACGCATCAAAGGTGTACAACGCAATAACTGGGGCGGCGAGGGCCCAACTGGTTTGTTTGACGATTTGTTATTTCCTCGTGACATAGCAAGCCAATTTGACAATCTAAGTGGTGGTAATTTTGATGGACATACTGGTCCTGTCGAGATCTTGAATCAATACTTTGAATTTGATTTTGGTGCAGTAAGAGATATTGCCGCAGCAAACTTAAGTGTCCAATCTGCAGCGGTAGGGGATTGCGGCAACTCATTTTGCCCATCAACTGATTATGCTTCAGATGCTGATCAATATACGCGCGAAGAAATGACGTCAATATATGTTCAGTATAATTATGAAGGTGAGATTGGCGACATGTTTTATGACGTCCACTTTGGCGTACGTTATGAAGAAACAGATGTAGAAGCTATTTCTTCAGTGCCTGAATTTCTTCCTTCGGCTCTTTGGAACGGCGTAACTGAGGTTGCACTTGTTGGAACGGGTAACGTAATATACGGAACAAAGGATGCTAGCTATGACCATACTCTGCCAAGCATTAACTTTAATTTGAATGTAACTGACGACATCGTTTTGCGTGCTGCGTACAGTGAGACCATAGGTCGTCCAAGATTCAATCAGATGATCGGTGGTACTCGACTAGCTGCTAATGCGCGATTTAATGGTGGTACTGGTGCTGGCGGTAACCCAGGTCTATTACCTCTTGAGTCTACCAATATCGATTTCTCTGCGGAATGGTATTACGACGAAGGTAGTTACATATCTTTGGGTTATTTCACCAAAGATGTTGAAAATGACATTCTGACACTGCCTGTAGACACTCAGTTCAATATACTTAACCCAGCCACTGGTATATATGTAGAAGAAGCGCTTGCTGCTGTAGGTACTGACGGTGCAGCACAACGTCAGTATATATTTGATACCTACGGTGCAACAGACCCTAACGTTTATTTAGATGCAGGTAATATCGTTATTGCAGGTAACCCCGCGATCAATGACTTGTTGAATTTCAAGGTTGAAACACCACTCAATGTTGAAGGCACAACCGGTTATGACGGTATAGAGTTCGCTGTTCAACACTTATTCGGCGAAACAGGTTTTGGTGGCATAGTTAACTACACTGCAACCAATACAGACAACGTCCATGATGACTTTGTTTTGGAGCCGCAATTAGCTGAATTAGGCATTAGTGATTCTGCTAACGTGGTCGGATTCTACGAAATGGATGGCTTGTCAGTGCGTATTGCTTACAACTGGCGTGATAAGTACATCGTATCGTTGGTACAGGATGGCGGTGCCGGACCTGGACCTCGTTATATTGAAGAATATGGTCAGTTAGATTTAACCATAAGTTACGAAGTACCACAAGTTAAGGGCCTAACGGTTTACTTGAACGGTATCAACGTTACTGAAGAAAACTTGCGTGTTAGTGGACGTGCAGAGGAGCAGGTTCTTGCGGCAATTCAGCAGGGAGCTCGTTACTCGTTTGGTGCACGTTACACCTTCTAGTAATAACTCAAGCTATTGACTGTAGCTAATAAACAAGTCAAGCAGGCCGCTGGATTATAAGATCCAGCGGCCTCTTTTATTATTATTGTTAAAATATTTTTCCAAAAGAATCAGAACTAACTTGTACATTTAGCGTTATATTTAATTTCAGTGATCAATACTGTTTTGAAAACCGTTAAAACCACTATAGTGACCCTAAAGACAGTGCTTTATGATCGAACTGTATGATGTATATGCACAGTGAGTTGTAATTGTAATAGCGGTTTAGTAAGATTTTTGGGCCTTTTTGAAATATATTTAGAGTCGGGTAAGTACATGCATAAGCCGTTAAAAAAGATAGTGATTGTCGGTGGTGGTTCTGCAGGATGGCTAACCGCGGGTATCATAGCAGCAGAGCATTCAACAGACGCTAACTCAGGTATTGAAATTACCCTAGTTGAGTCAGCAGATGTCGCTCCTATTGGTGTAGGTGAGGGGACATGGCCTTCGATGCGCAGTACACTGAAAAAAATGGGTATTTGTGAAACGGATTTTTTACTAGAGTGCGATGCTAGCTTCAAACAAGGCTCAAAATTTTCGAATTGGCACACCAATACTAACGAACATTATTATCATCCATTTACTTTACCGCATGGATTTAACGACACCAATCTTGCACCGTTTTGGCAACCTTATCGGGACAAAATAAGTTTTGCCGATGCGGTAAGTGTGCAAAGTCATCTCGGTGAGCATGGCTTAGCGCCTAAACAGATTTCTACTGCAGAATACGACTTTAATGCTAATTACGGATATCATTTGGATGCTGGGAAATTTGCGGGGTTGTTGCAAAAGCATTGCACCACAAAGTTAGCGGTCAAACATATCATCGATCATGTGACTCAGATTAATAGTGCTAAAAGCGGAGACATCGCATCTATAACCACTAAAAATAATGGGGATATTACAGGTGATTTGTTTATCGACTGCACAGGTACATCATCTCTTTTACTAGCTAAACACTATGGCGTCCCTTTTGTTAGTACAAAACATATTTTATTTAATGATTCTGCGTTAGCAGTACACGTGCCTCATCAGGATCCAAACAGCCATATCGCTTCTTTTACTTGCTCTACTGCGCAAACTGCGGGTTGGATATGGGATATAGGACTGCCTTCACGCCGAGGCGTTGGTTATACGTATTCCGGCACCCATATCACTGACGTCGATGCAGAGAGAGAACTACGTGACTACATTACGCCAATAATGGGTGAAAGTGCGGCGCAGTCGGCTAAAATACGAAAGATAGATTTTTCTCCAGGACACCGAGAAAAATTCTGGCATAAGAACTGTGTGGCTGTCGGTTTATCTGCCGGCTTTATTGAACCTTTAGAGGCCACTGCTTTAGCATTAATAGAGCTTTCTGCAAAAATGATCAGCGAACAGTTACCGGCAGATCGCGAGGCAATGGACCTTGTGGCCAAACGCTTTAATGCTAAATTTTTACATCGCTGGCTCAACGTAGTTGATTTTCTTAAGCTCCACTATGTATTGAGTAAGAGAACTGATTCTCCGTATTGGCGTGAGATTTCGGATACCGCACAACTTCCTGATAGTTTAAAAGAGCAGTTACTATTGTGGAGAACTCAGGCTCCTTATCATTACGATTCTACCCACACAGAAGAAATGTTTCCCCCAGCTAGTTATCAATATATTCTTTATGGTATGGGCTTTATTACACAGCTCAGCAAAACCAAGAGAGTAGATGAGTCGAAGAAAGCGCAAGCATTATTTGCTGAAAATGTGAAACACACAAAGCAACTAGTATCCTCACTACCTTCTAATCGTGAGTTAATTAATAAAATTAAACTATATGGCTTACCAAAAATTTAGTCACAATATGTGCTTTAATACAAAAATAGATCATTACACTGATAACAACGAACTTTGGAATAAAAATGGCAAACACTGAACTACTTAATAGTATCGATCATCAAGATGTAAAAATAATTACCGAACGTTCAGAACAATACGGTGACAATCTTTGGTATAGCCTTACTTTCCCTGCTGAATTTAGAAGTGTACAAGCCTACTATCCAATATTTTTTAATAAAGATGCTAATACTGGTGAATTCTTTTCAGTCGCAATGTTTGGATTTCAAGACAAAGAAAACTTATTTCTGACCAATAATAAATGGGATGCGCCTTATGTTCCGTTAAGTGTTGCTCGACACCCCTTTTTGATTGGTTTACAAAAGATGAATGAGGATGGTGAAGACAAAGAGCAGAGAGTATTGCATATTGATATTGACCATCCTCGAGTCAATAAAGAGCATGGTCAAGCCCTGTTTTTAGAATTTGGTGGAAATACACCTTATCTTGATACTGTCGCGGATATGCTTGAGGCTATCCATCATGGCATGGTGGATAGTAAAATATTCATAAATCTGTTAACTGAGTATGAACTTTTAGAACCATTCACCTTAGAGGTTGAACTGAACGACAAAACTCAAAATCAAATGGTCGGTTTTTATATTATTAGCGAAGATAAAGTAAGCGAATTGAGTGGTGAAAAGTTAGCGATATTGCATTCAAAGGGTTACTTACAAGCGATATATATGGCTATTGCTTCTCAATCAAATATACGTGGGTTGTTAAATAGAAAAAATGCACAACTCGGTCTGTAGTAATTAAACCTGATGACTTTAATGGTGTTTTAGTGATAACGATAAATAAGAAAGTAAAAGAAATTCACAATTGCCAGCCTGGTGATATCCCTGAATTTGTTTTATCCTCTTCGCAACCGTTAATTCTTAAAGGTTTTGCCGACAATTGGCCTGCAGTAATTGCAGGTAAAGAGTCGCCGCATAACGCGGCTGACTATTTGCGCGATTTTTATTCAGATATTCCTATAAATGTCTATTACGGCGAGCCAGACAGTAAAGGGCGAGTTTTCTATAACGAAGAGATGACCGGTTTTAATTTTGTCAGTTCAAAAGCTAATCTGAATCAGGTGCTGGATAAGTTGCTGGCGCATACTCAGGATCCTAATCCACCTACAATGTACATCGGCTCCACTGAAATTAATAAGTGGTTTCCGGGCTACAATAAACAAAATAATGCATCAATAGACCACTTAAATCCGTTAACCACTATATGGATAGGTAATCGTACCAAAATAGCTGCACATTATGATTTCCCTAATAATTTGGCTTGTTGTGTGGTGGGAAAAAGGAAATTCACGCTATTTCCACCAGAGCAAATCGCTAATTTGTATGTAGGGCCAATCGAATTTGCACCCGGTGGACAAGATATTAGTCTTGTTGATTTTGATAAGCCGGATTTGCTTAAATACCCAAAATTCGAACAAGCAGTCGCGGCTGCTCAAGTCGCTGAGCTAGAGGCTGGAGATGCTCTTTTTATGCCCAGTATGTGGTGGCATCATGTTGAGAGCTTAGCTGCATTTAATGTCTTAGTCACTCACTGGTGGCGCGATAGCCCCGCTTTTTTGGGGCGCCCAAACAATGCTCTAATGCTGGCGATGTTGAGTCTACGAGATTTACCGCTTGCGCAACGACAAGCTTGGAAAGCACATTTTAATTATTATGTTTTCGACCACGATGATGAAAACTTTGAGCATATTCCAGAGGTAGCTAAAGGTATTTTATCCAAACCACACGATGAATTAGCAGCAAGAAAATTAAGAGCCGAGCTCTTAAATAAGTTAAAACAATAAGCCCTAAAAATTAGGTTAGTCCGTCACATTAAACGTCAAGATTAATTACCAAGGTTTTATTTTGAAAAAACAAGACAGAAAAATTAAGAAAGTGGTTATTGCTGGAGGTGGTACTGCGGGTTGGATGGCCGCAGCCGCGCTCTCTAAATTGATAGGCAATAATTTGGATGTGTCCCTAATAGAATCTGATGAAATTCCTACTGTAGGGGTAGGAGAAGCAACTATTCCGACGCTACATATTTTTCATCAGTTGCTAGGTATTAGCGAGCAAGAGTTTATGGCAGCCACTAACGCGACTTTTAAATTGGGTATTTCGTTTGAAAATTGGCGCGACGTCAGTAAAGATTATCTTCATTCTTTTGGTTTCTTAGGTCAAGGTTGTTGGGCGGCAGGTTTTCAGCATTTCTGGCTGAAAGGACGTGAACTTGGCATCGCTTCTGAACTTGGCGACTATGTGCCTGAGCACTTGGGTGCCAGAGAAGGTAAATTTGCCGTGTTGGCTGGACAAGAGTTAAATCATGCTTATCACCTTGATGCTGGCCTGTATGCTAAATTTTTAAGAAAAATCGCTGAAAAATTTCGCACAAAGCGGATTGAAGGAAAAATTTCAAAGGTCACTTTGGACGAAGAGTCAGGTTATATTGATTCACTAACCCTTGCTTCAGGTCAAGTTATTGAAGGCGATTTATTTATTGATTGTACCGGTTTTAAAGGCTTGTTAATTGAAGAAGCCTTGCACACTGGCTATGATGATTGGAGTCACGTATTACCCTGTGACAGTGCAATAGCAGTGCAAACTAAAACCGTTGGTAATCCGGTTCCTTATACGAGAGCAATTGCGCGGGATGCGGGATGGCAATGGCGCATACCATTACAAAATAGAACCGGTAATGGTTTTGTTTTTTGCAGTAAATATATGTCAGACGAGGAAGCCACAAAGACCTTGCTCGATAATATTGAAGGTGAGCGTCTAAATGAGCCTCGCGTTATCAAATTTAAGACTGGTCAGCGCAGAAAGCACTGGAATAAGAATTGTATAGCCATGGGACTGTCATCGGGATTTATTGAGCCTTTAGAGTCTACTGGTATTCATCTGTTTCAAAGGGCAATTGTGCGTCTATTGCTAATGTTTCCGTCACAAGGTATTAAGCAGTCAGACATAGAAGAATATAATGTTCAAACCAAAGAAGAAGCAGAAAACATTAAAGATTTTATTGTTCTTCATTATCATTTAACTGAACGCAAAGATACGGCGTTTTGGCGTTATTGCAGCAGTATGGATGTGCCAGATAGCCTAAAACATCGCATGAAGTTATTCAAAGAAAGTGGTCAAGTTTTTAAAAAAGCCGACGAATTATTTGGAGAAACATCGTGGATACAGGTCATGATGGGGCAAGGCTTGATGCCAGAGCAATATCATCCTATTGTCGATATGATGAGTGATAATGAACTGCGTGATTTCTTAAATAATATTAAATCTGGTGTAAAACGCAGAGTTCAAAGTTGGCCAGACAGTAATGATTTTATTAAGCATTATTGTCCATCGAGTGTGAACACCTAGTTTATACACTATTTAACAGGGTGACGTATGAAACGCCTTACCTTTATCAGTTTATCTAGGGTCTAAATAACGCATGCAAGAACCACAACCCAGTTTTCTAATTAACCCGAAGATTAAAGCTGAAATCATTCAGATCGGCGAAGAGAAAACGCCGATCATAATTATCGACGATCTTGCCGTCGATAATAAAGATGTTATTAATTATGCCTGCACGACTAGTAAATTTAGTAATGACGCTGCAACATTTTACCCAGGCATACGGGCCCCGTTGCCACAACCTTATGTAATAACAATTCTGCAAGCTGTTTATCGAGGGATTTGTCAGGTTTACCAAGTGCCCATAGAGTTAAAGCTAATACCGCTCAATCAGAGCTTCTCATTGCTTACAAAAGCACAAAGCGAGTTACACTTCTTACAATGCATGCCACATTTTGATACCAGCAAGCCTTATCATTTTGCTGTGTTACATTATTTAAATTCAGGAACGCATGGAAATACGGGTTTTTTTCGCCATGTTCCCACGGGCTATGAAAGAATTGGTGATAGCCGCAGCGAACATTATGTCGCTTCAGCTAAGGCATTCATTGCTGAAAACGGCGATCCAAGGCAGCAGTATGTGACTCGCTCAGATACGCACTATGAGCTATACCACGAAGTTGAATACAAACCAAACCGGCTAGTTATCTACCCTGGTAATTTATTACATTCGACCATTGTTGACATCGATACTGACATTAATCCAGATCCTAAAAGCGGCCGCTTAACAGCAAATATGTTTATTGATTTCCAGTAAATTTAAAGGCGCAAATAAACAGTATATTGCTTTGATGGAAGCTGCCGATAGCTCATCGTTGTTGGTTCTGATTATCTACCTAGCCAATTTTTTTTCGAGCCGGTAATTAATTTTCGCCCAAAGCTTGCCCATCCCGTTGCTTTTACGAAGACTCCTTTCTAAATTTTTAAAGTCCACTTTAACGCTTTAAAAGTTCACTTAGTCTAGTTTAAGTTGATCGCAATTCCTTCTGCTTATACTGTCAAATGTGAATATAAAGTAAACGTAACGTAAATGCTTATTAACGTATTGCGGTGCAAATTTATACATAACTAGATAGTTATATAGGAATGAACAATGAAAGTTAGTACACAACGATTCAAATTAAAAAGACTAGTCCTGATTACCGGATTAGTATTCGGAATGGCGGCATGTGGAAATGACGATCTAGCACCGCCACCGTCTCCGCCTGCAGCCAACAATGCACCTGTCATATCTAGTACGGCATTAACTGCAGCAGATGAAGGTCAAGCATATACGTATACGTTTACAGCGACTGATGCGGATGCAGATGCATTAACTCTAGCAGCAACAACGATACCAGCATGGTTAGCATTTGATGTTGGTACCGGCGTACTTTCTGGTACTCCTGGAAGTACAGATGTTGGTAATCATGATGTTACTTTAACCGTAACCGATGGCACGGACACAGCAACAGAATCATTTACGATTGTTGTTACCGAAGCATCACCACAAGTAGCCCCAACTTTTACTAGTACTGCCCTAGTTACGGGTAAGGTGGGTACTTCTTATTCCTACACTGCTACTGCCAGTGACGCAAACTTTGATACCCTAGAATTCTCTGCTGTGACCGTGCCAGCATGGGCAGTGTTTGATGCACCAAGTGCTACGTTATCGGGTACGCCTGATATGGTCGGTGATTACGCAGTTGAACTAATGGTTAGCGATGGCACTGATGAGGCAACTCAGGCATTTACTATCGCGATTGCGCCCTCTGATGTAGTCACTGTAGAACTTACCGTGTTTGAAAACGTTGCATTACCAGAGTGGGCAGCATGGACTGATAACGGCGGACCTACCGAAGTTGTCACAGATGACGTTGAACATGATCAAGTAACTCAATTCACACTAACTAAACCTAGCGTAGCTGGTTTTAGCGGTCGCGCATCTGAAACTGATAGCGGTATGCCGTTCGATGCTTCTGGCTTAATCAGTAACGGTAGCATTACCTTTGAACTAAAATTAATAACCGCTCCGATTGCTGGTACAGTGCCTTGGTATTTAAAAGTTGAAGGTACTGGTGCTAGTGAAGTTCTTTTATCCTCAAGTGTTGAAGGTCATGCGTCACCAATGCTTGACACTTGGCAAACATACACCTTTCCGCTTTCAACGTTTGTTGCTGCTGGGAACTTAGATGCAAGCACCATTAACTTGTTTATGGTATTCCCTAGTTACAACGATGCTAATGGCGCGGTCTACTATTTAGATAACTTCCAAATAATCAGCGCTGAAGGCGGTGCTACAAACGATTCTGAATTAATAGCAAATGGTGATTTTGAAAATGGTCTTGCTAGTTGGAAGCCAGATGTTGGGTCTGTAGTTGCTGATGGTACGAATAATATATTTGAAGCCGATGTACAAGCAGCTGGAAACGCTTATGATGTTAATCAAAGTCAGGTTATTCCGATTACTGAAGGCGCAACATATACAATGTCTTTTAAAGCGAAAGCGTCTGTAGCTAGAACGATGATCGCTGGTCTAGGCCAAAATGCGGCTCCTTTCAATTCAGTAACGGACACGCCTGCACTAACTACTGAATGGCAAACATTTACGTACGACCTTGTTGCAGACGGTATTGGTGGAGAGACCAGTCGCGTTTTATTCGATATGGGTGCTGAAGTAGGTATTGTCAATATCGATGACGTGAGTGTACAGTTGAAAGTTGGAGATACTGTTGTTGTTGTTGAACCTGGTCCTGAAACGCTAACTAATGGCGATTTTGAGAGCGGTCTTGATAGCTGGAAAGCAGATGTTGGGTCTGTAGTTGCAGATGGCGCAAATAGTATATTTGAAGCCGACGTACAAGCGGCTGGAAATGCTTATGATGTTAATCAAAGTCAGATTATTCCGATTACTGAAGGCGCAACTTATACTATGTCGTTTAAAGCAAAAGCGTCGGTAGCTAGAACAATGATCGCTGGTTTAGGCCAAAATGCAGCCCCTTTCAACTCAGTAACGGAAACGCCTGCACTAACTACTGAATGGCAAACATTTACTTACGATCTTGTTGCAAACGGTATTGGCGGAGAGACCAGTCGCGTTTTGTTCGATATGGGTGCTGAAGTAGGTATTGTCAATATCGATGACGTGAGTGTTAAATTGACCGACGGAAGTACTGCTGGCGGCGGTGGTGAAACACCTATCCAAAATACAGAAATGGGTTTTGATTTCGAAGCTGGTGGTAACGTAGGAACTTGGTCCGTCTTTGAAAATGATTCTAATCCTGCATTGGAGTTTATCCCTAACCCTGATGCAACCGGTGCTAACACTTCAGCAACGGTGGCTAAATTTACTGCACTTCAAGCGGGTCAACGTTATGCAGGAACAGAAACTAAGTCTGGTCCTGTGTTTACTTTAGATGCAAGTAATTCTACTGTACGGATCATGGTATGGAAATCGGTAATTAGTCCTGTTGGTATCAAGTTTGCAAATGCAAATGGTGGTGCGCAAGTTGAGGTTTTAGTCGCGAACCAAACCGTCAATGCGTGGGAAGAGATTGTTTTTGATTTATCGGGCAATGTAGGTCTTGGCGATACCTCTGACCTCACTACTGTCATTGTTTTTCCTGATTTCGACGCAGTTGGCAGCGAACGAACTCAAGACAATGTTATCTATTTTGATAATATCACCTTTAGTGCTCAATAAATTAAGCGATGGCTTAATTAACGGTCGTCAGCTATTTTTTGATTGAGCTAGTTGAACCTATTAAAAACCCACTTTAAACAGTGGGTTTTTTGTTTTCAGTCAGTGCAATTTAACCACTTTTATATTCACTACTATTAAGATTAAAAATTACTCCGTTCTTCTGTAAACCCCTCCTGCAGTGGTGCTGGTTTCCTTAAACTATCAGTGTTGTTTATTTCATACATAAAATCACTGTTTATTAACATATGGTTACGATGATTTTGACGATTTCGATTTTTAAGCGTTACCCAAAAGCAACACTTTACACTATGTATCTCAGCTAGATTGCTAACCAATAATTTTAACCCTATGAAATATATAAATAAATTAAAACTGGCACGTATTCTGATATAGGATTATTGAGACATCTTAGAGTCTCAATAACTTTTAATGTAATTGGAGATTTATTAATATGAATACCAAACGGAATATATTCTTATCTATGGCAGCATTAGCCTTCACGCTCGCCTTGACTTCAACTAGCGCATTCTCAAATGAAGGTTTGTTTACAACCTTAGATACTGATGCCGATGGCATGCTTTCAACAACTGAAGCACAATCTCATAAAGTACTTTTTGAACTGTTTGACTCACTCGATATTAATGGTGATGGTTCTATTAGTATTGACGAGTTTTCAGTTGCTAATTTAGAGAGTTAATTGTAGCAACACATAGTTAATGTAACACCAATACCCCTGATTTTGCCTCAAGGACGAGGCTTCCCTCTTTTACTCTCTTATCAGTTCTCTTGTTGCGACAAAAGTCTTAGTCAATAAACTTGCTTTTATGCCGATAACCTCACTATTATCGACGGTGTATAAGTTTAGCCATATGGAAGTCGCTAACTTAATTAATAACTGAGGACTGTCCATTGAAATCATTTTTTATCGCTAGAATTTTAGGCTCTATTGCTTTATTCGTGTTGATTTATATTTGCTTTATTTTCGTTCTAGGACCGTTTTTTACCGGTCTTTTTGTTTCTTTGACTTTTTTAGTAGCCAGTTTCTTCGTCACTTTCACTGCCAAGACTTCGCAACCCCCGACAACTGAACAACCCGATAGCAAGGTTATAAAAATGCGTAGGGCTGCCCAAACTATTGCTCAGCAATCAAGTGGAATTGCGATAGGCAGCGCAAACGTGTCTCATTTCGTCGACAAACTAGCGAGCTTATTTGACACTCAAGTTGACAGTACCAAACAGATTGCTGAACGCGTTTCCAAGCTTGAAACATCAAATCAATCTATTATTCAGCTTAGCCAGCTAGCATTAGCTAATATTGCTGACTCCTATAGCGATGCCTATGATTCAGTGCAATTGCTCGAAAAAGTCTCATCCCAGCAACATATTCTACAATCTCAGATAAACGATACGAATTCTCTTCTACTTAGTTTGCGTGAGAATGCAACCGACATTGCGAGTATTGTAGAAACTATTAATCAGCTTGCTGCGCAGACTAATATGTTAGCGTTAAATGCAGCTATTGAAGCCGCGAGAGCGGGTGAGCAGGGCCGAGGATTTGCGGTTGTCGCTGATGAGGTCAGAAACTTAGCAAAAAGAACGACTGAAGCAACCCAAGGTATTCAGTCTGTGCTGGAGCAAATAACCAATGGCAGTAACGCCTCCGTCATTGCAATTGACAAAGTAACGGCTGCTGGCAATCAAATGTCCGATTATGTAATGCAGGCAGCAGAACGTGTTTCTAAGTCAGCAACAACGTCAATGTCAGCTAAAGAATCCATGGATACTCTGTCTGCTTGTGTGGACGAAACTAAAGAAGTTAATAGTGGTATTTCCACACATGCCCAGAGTCTTTTCTTGTCAACAGATTCGCTAAAACAAGAGTTAGCTGATGTCTCTGAAAAAGTACTCGACCTATGCCACCAAACAGAAGGCATTTTTCGCTCTTTAATTACTTTTGATTTAGATAATAGAAACGCAATAGTACAAAATATTGCCATTAATAAGGCTTCTACGATAGGTGCTTTATTTGAAGAATGTATTCAAACTGGAGGTATAAATGAAAATGATTTGTTTGATACAAGCTACCAACCAGTGCCAAATACTAACCCAATTAAGCATGTAACTAGGTTTGATAAATTTACCGACAAAGTGTTACCTGTAATACAAGAACCCATACTCCAGCAAAATGAGTTTATTATTTACGCTGGTGCAGTTGACAGGAATGGTTATTTCCCCACACATAACAAGTGTTTTTCGAAACCTCTCTCTGGTAATTACGAACAAGATTTACTGGGTAATAGAACAAAACGTGTTTTTGATGACTACACAGGGTCAAGATGTGGCAACAACAAAGAGTTGTTCTTGTTGCAAACCTATAAGCGCGATACAGGTGAGGTAATGCATGATTTATCCGCTCCCATTTATGTCAATGGTAAACACTGGGGTGGTTTCAGAATAGGTTACAAAGCATCTTAGTTGATGCTTTGTGAGTAATGGCTTGAGTAAAGTTTCAGTAGCCCTTTTGTTTGCGAACTATTGATCCAAATAGTTCGCAGTTACAGGAGGTTACGAACTAAACCTATATATGGTAAAACAGTCCCCCGATCGTTGACCATAGATCGAAATCTTCTAGTAAGAAACCGATCAAATCCTGTTTTTTTTAACTCCAATCAAGTAACATTCACCGCTCTAAAATTACTGTCAACAAATAAGGTCGTGTCAATGAGTAATGATACTGAATTTAAAGAAGTTTTTAACGGGTGGTATCTTTTGGCTATTTTGGTTACTCTGCTTGCACTCCCTCTTATGCATATAATCTCTGGTTGGTATGTATTATTTTTCAGCAATTAATCTGTTTTAGGTAGCTAAGTGACAATCGAATTAATCAAATCTGCAATAACCACAATTCCTGATTACCCCAAAAAAGGAATCATGTTTCGTGACGTAACAAGTGTACTCCAAAATCATGAAGCTTTTACCGCTTGTATTGAGCAATTGAAATCTCAATTTAATGGCATGACTTTCGATAAGATAGTTGGCACTGAAGCAAGAGGATTTTTTTTTGGAGCGCCATTAGCATTGGAAATGGGGCTCGGTTTTGTGCCAGTTAGAAAACCGGGGAAGCTGCCCAGAGCAGTTATTTCTGAAACTTATGAACTAGAATACGGCACCGACACGTTAGAAATGCATACAGATGCAATTTTACCGGGTGAAAGAGTGCTGATGATTGATGATCTGTTAGCCACAGGTGGTACTATGGTAGCCACTGCTAATTTAATCCGTCGGTTAGGCGGTATTACCGAGCATGCTGGTTTTGTTATATCACTGCCTTCAATTGGTGGTGACAAAAAGTTAAAAGAACACGGTGTAACACCATTTAGTTTAATTGAGTTTGACGGTGAGTAATTAACGATAATGAGCTATCAAGTATTAGCAAGGAAGTGGCGACCACAAAAATTCGCTGAGCTAGTGGGTCAAGAGCACGTTGTCAGTGCTCTTTCCAATGCACTTGATAACGACAAATTGCATCATGCATATCTGTTTACAGGCACAAGAGGCGTCGGTAAAACAACCATAGCTCGAATATTTTCAAAAAGCTTGAACTGTGAAACAGGCCAAAGCGCCACTCCTTGTGGTGTATGTGATGCTTGCAGAGATATCGACGAAGGTCGGTTTGTTGATTTGCTAGAAATTGATGCTGCGTCGAGAACAAAAGTCGAGGACACTCGCGAGCTACTTGATAATGTTCAGTATAAGCCTACTCGTGGGCGTTTTAAGGTGTATTTGATAGATGAAGTTCACATGCTTTCAAAGCATAGCTTCAACGCACTGTTGAAAACACTTGAAGAGCCGCCGCCTCACGTAAAATTCCTATTAGCGACAACCGATCCTCAAAAGCTACCGGTTACTATATTATCTAGGTGTTTGCAGTTTAGTCTCAAAGCATTGTCGCGAGAACAAATTCAAAAACAACTTGAGCATATTCTAACGCAAGAAACTATCCCATCTGATGCTGTCGCTTTATCGCATTTAGCCAGAGCCGCGCAAGGTAGTATGCGCGACGCATTGAGCTTAGCTGATCAAGCGATTGCTCAGGGAAATAACCAAATTACGTCCCAGATAGTTACGGACATGTTAGGTCTTTTAGACAAAAACCAAGTGTTACGTTTAGTCAAAGCTGTTATTGAAAAAGACAGTCAGGAAGCACTTAAGCAGTTAGATGAAATTTGTGTGCATGCACCAGATTATTCGCAAGTGTTATCAGAAATATTAAGTTTGCTGCATCAAGTGTCGTTAACGCAAATCGTGCCTGATATTTGTAAAATTGAAACCGTAAGCGCACGAGCTGTTTATCAATTATCCAAGTCGGTATCAGCAGAGCATATTCAACTACTGTATCAGTTAGTTTTGCAAGGTAAGAAGGATTTACCCTTTGCTCCCGATGCATTTACAGGGCTGCAAATGACCATACTGCGAATGCTCGCATTTAGTCCTGCGCAAAAGATTGAGCTTGATTTAGAAAGTGCACACAATGACGCTATAGCAGAAAAAAAAACAGCTGACTTAGCGTCTGCAAATCCTATTGTTCCTGCAGACCCCAGCATTGCTGAAATTTCTTCGCAAACACTTGACACCGAACCTTCCAAAAATACGCTATTAGTTGAACAAGATATTTTCAATATGTCTTTTGTGGATGAAGATACTGATCAATCAATGTTTGATGAGTTTGATGAACTGCAAGATGAAGCGCAAACACAGCGTGACCATGCGGCCAGTTTGCTGACCATAGAAGTAACAGATTCAACACTGCATACTATAAACGTAACAACCAATAGCGCCGAAATTACAGAAACCACGCAAGACAATCTAACCACGACCTCTGACCTACTTGCATTGCATGAATTACTTGAAAACGAAGAGCCAGAAGAAGAAACCAATATCGTAGAAGTGGAAAGCAGCACACTTTCTTTATTCGACCGTTTAATGAAACAAGAAAATTCAATATTCGTAACGAATGGTGGTTTACTCGAGTCGACACCAAACAAAAATGCGGATGGTCAAGAGGGTAAGATAGTTCGAAACCCATTACTTGAAGGTGAAACTCCACAAGATCAAGTAGATGCGGATGATGAAGACGATATTAATTTTGATGAAGATGAAGATGCTCCTTTTGAAAAAACAGTCACTGAGTTTGCCGGCACAGCGTCTCAAACCGCGGGATTTGGGGAAGACATTCAACCAAATACATTTGTTAAACCTGAAGAGCCTAGTTTAGAAGTAATTGAGTTTAACCAACCTGCAGACGTTGTTGAGTCCTCGCAAGATACACCATCTACTGAGCAAGCATCAAAGTATGAAGCATCACAATTTTCCGTAATTTCCAGCGAACAGGATAACCTCGAAAATAAGCCCGAAAAGCTATTTCTAGACACCGCAGATGAAATAGCCGCGATGTTTGGTCATGGCGTGAATGACCTTAGCAATGTTGAGGTAACACACCCACAAATTGCACCCTACTTAGAAAACGGTGACAAGCTTTTAAGAGCCAAACAAATCAATAAATGGAGTGATTTTATTGAAGAGCTCGGTGTTGGTGGGTTGAATAAACAACTTTTGCTACAATCTAATTTAGTGCAACACGGTGAACATTTCATTATTCGTATAGATGAACGTAACAAACATCTCGACGAGGGACAACACCGAACTACTATTACAGAGGCGTTAAGTGCGTTCTATCAAAAACCAGTTGCCTTTGAAGTTCAATATGGTGAGGTCGACGAAACACCTTTTAAAATACAGCAACAGATATCGTTAATACGACACCAACACGCTCACAGTGTTGTGCAAACAAATGATTCGATTCAAGAATTGATAAAAGCTTTTGAAGGGCGAGTTATCGAAGGTTCTATAAAACCAAGGTAACGGTCAGCCTATAATTATAAATATTAACAGAGTAGATTTATAGTTCTGTCTAAAATAATCAGGAGATGACAATGTTTAAAGGTGGCATGGGTAATATGATGAAACAAGCCCAGCAAATGCAGGAAAAAATGAAACAGGCACAAGATGAACTTGCGACTTTAGAAGTAACGGGTGAGTCAGGTGCAGGCCTAGTCAAAGTGATAATGTCTTGTAATCACAATGTGAAACGAATAGATATTGACGCTTCGCTAATGGAAGATGATAAAGAAATGATCGAAGACTTAGTGGCAGCGGCAACCAATGATGCTGTTCGTCGTGTCGCAGAAACAAGCCAAGAAAAAATGGGTTCTGTTACAGGTGGAATGAATTTACCGCCTGGCTTTAAGATGCCTTTTTAGTTTCCTTTTTTACCCGTCTAAAAATAAAAAGTTCGAGCATTATTGCTGGAGCTTTTTTCTTTTTGAGTAGCTCACGCTAGGTGTTAGTCTGTCTATTTTCGATGTTCCGATTGCGAGCGAGAAAAGCCGTTAACCTTAGTTAAAAATACATAAAATCTTATCGATGCAAGATAGCAAATCTATTACTTCATGTTATTATTTGATTTTACTATTTAAGAAGTTTTATTCATGTCATTTAGCCCCCTTATTAACGAATTGATTACAGCGTTGAAATGCTTACCAGGTGTTGGTGCTAAAAGTGCTCAACGTATGGCGTTCACCCTACTGGAAAGAAACCGTAATGGCGCAATGACCCTGAGTAAAGCGTTGCATGACGCAATGGAACATGTTTCACATTGCGAACAGTGCAGAACTTTTACTGAAACACGTTTGTGTAAAATATGCGAAAACCCAAAGCGCAGTGAAAGCGGTCAGCTTTGTATTGTCGAATCGCCGCAAGATGTATTAGCAGTAGAACAAACCTCAGAATATAAAGGCAGATATTTTGTATTAATGGGACATTTGTCTCCCATTGATGGTATTGGTCCTGCAGAAATTGGTTTGTCTGAATTAGCCCAATTATTGGATAAAGAATCCATTCAAGAAGTTATTTTAGCTACTAATTCAACTGTAGAAGGCGAGGCTACGGCGCATTACATTGGACAAATTTGCAGAGACAAGCAAATAAAAGCAACCCGCATTGCACATGGTGTACCCGTTGGTGGTGAATTAGAATATATTGATGGTAATACCATCAGTCACGCCTTTGCAGGGCGAAGACAGGTATAGGCTACTCCATAACAGGTAAATACACACAATAACAAAATTATATTTGGCTTCATTTCGTTTTTTCCCTTGAAAATAGCTCCCTGTGTCCTTACATCTCTCTTCAATAAACGCTTTTTATGATGGCGTCCTGCACTTTTCATTTGTAGAAGAGTGTTTTATGCCACTTGGCTTCACATAATAGAAAACAAAGTAGGAGATACTTGGCTATGGCTGAGACAGTCCAACAAGAAACCCATGGATTTCAAACAGAAGTAAAACAATTACTTCAACTGATGATCCACTCACTTTACTCGAATAAAGAAATCTTTTTAAGAGAGCTAGTATCGAATGCAGCAGATGCGGCGGATAAGCTTCGTTTTAAGGGCCTTTCTGATGGTAGTCTGTATGAAAATGACGCCGATCTTAACGTTAGAATTAGCGTAGACAAAGAGGCGGGTACGTTAACCATATCCGATAACGGAATTGGTATGAACAAAGAAGAAGCTATTGCTAACTTAGGCACCATTGCTAAGTCGGGAACAGCAGATTTTTTTAGCAAGTTATCAGGCGATCAAACGAAAGACTCTCAACTTATTGGTCAGTTTGGTGTTGGCTTCTATTCTTCCTTTATTGTTGCTAATAAAGTCGTTGTTAAAAGCCGCGCTGCGGGCGCTGACAAGTCAGAGGGCGTGCGCTGGGAATCAGCTGGTGAAGGTGAGTTTTCAGTTGCTACAATTGACAAAGAAACTCGCGGTACTGAAATTACATTATTCTTGCGTGAAGATGAAAAAGAGTTTGCTGATGAGTGGCGGGTACGTTCAATTATTACTAAGTACTCCGATCACATCAATATTCCCGTGCAAATGTTTAAACCTGAAGTACCTGAGAGCGACGGCGAAGGCGACGAAAAAATACCAGCAGTGCCGGGTTATTGGGAATCAGTCAACAAAGCAACAGCGTTGTGGACACGCGAAAAGTCTGACATTAGCGATGAAGAATATACTGAATTTTATAAGCACGTATCACACGACTTCGCGGATCCAATAAAGTGGTCACATAACCGTGTTGAGGGCAAAACCGAATACACTAGCTTATTATATATTCCAGCTAAAGCGCCGTTTGATATGTGGAATAGAGACCAAGCCCACGGTCTGAAGCTTTATGTTCAACGTGTTTTTATTATGGATGACGCTGAGCAATTCATGCCAACCTATTTACGTTTCGTAAAAGGCTTATTGGATTCAAATGATTTACCATTAAACGTATCTCGCGAACTTTTGCAAGATAACAAAATCACTCAATCAATTCGTCAAGGTTGCACTAAACGTGTCCTTCAGATGCTTGAAAAAATGGCGAAGAATGACGTTGAAAAGTATCAATCATTTTGGTCTGAATTTGGTAACGTGGTAAAAGAAGGTCCTGCTGAAGACTTCGCTAATAAAGAGAAAATTGCAGCATTACTTCGTTTCTCATCAACGTCGGATGAGTCAGGCGTGCAATCAGTTTCTCTTGAAGACTACATTGGTCGTATGAAAGAAGACCAAGAGAAAATTTTCTACGTGACTGCTGACAGTTACCAAGCAGCCAAAACAAGTCCGCATTTAGAAATTTTCCGCAAGAAAGGTATTGAAGTATTGTTGATGGGTGAGCGCATTGACGAATGGTTAATGTCACACTTAACTGAATTTAATGAGAAACAATTCCAGTCTATAGCTGGTGCTGACTTGGACTTAAGCGATTTAGACGATGAAGAGTCTAAGAAAGCGAAAGAAATTGCTGAAAAAGAAGTTGAAGGAATTCTTGAGCGAGTTAAAACAGCACTAGGCGAGAAAGTTGAGAACGTTAAATTTACTCATCGTTTAACTGATTCGCCTGCATGTATTGTTGCAGATGAAAACGGAATGACAACGCAAATGGCTAAATTGATGGCTTCAGCAGGTCAGCCTGTGCCCGATACGAAGTATCATTTTGAGTTAAATCCAGAACATCATCTGGTTAAATTAATGGCTAACGTGCAAGAAGAAGAGCAATTTAAGCTGTGGTCTGAAGTATTATATGACCAAGCTGCATTATCAGAGCAGGGTAGTCTGAAAGACCCGTCTGCATTTGTGAAAAACTTAAATGGCCTTTTAGCTAGTTTAGCTAAGTAATAGTCTGAATTTAAATGCACTTTGTTCGGTGCCTCTTTAGATATTTGTTTAATTAGTGAAAGCGAGCTTAGGCTCGCTTTTTTATGTTTGCAGAAAATCAGATGCTATTAGTCGGCTGTTTTTTCGATAGTTCGAGATAAATATTGGCTATTAGTCTTAAGTTCTGATTTTTAACAACAATTTGACTTGTGAACTGAGAGCCTAAGTTGTAGAGTTTGTCCGATTACAATTCACATTAATTTTTTGGAGGATGCTTAATGCGCATCATACTGCTCGGCGCACCGGGTGCCGGAAAGGGAACACAAGCTCAGTTTTTAATGAAGAAGTTTGGTATTCCACAAATTTCTACGGGTGACATGTTACGTGGGGCTATTAAAGCTGGCACTGAAATGGGGCTTGCAGCTAAAAAAGTAATGGACGCTGGGAAACTGGTTTCTGACGATATTATTATAGGTTTGGTCAAAGAGCGTATTGCACAAGAAGATTGTGCAAACGGCTTTCTTTTAGATGGCTTTCCACGCACCATACCGCAAGCTGACGCTATGAAAGACGCTGGTGTCAGTGTCGATCATTGTATCGAGTTTGACGTGCCAGATGACGTTATCGTTAACCGTATGAGTGGGCGCAGAGTTCACCCAGGTTCAGGACGCGTTTATCATACTACTTATAACCCGCCCAACATCGACGGTAAAGACGACGACACAGGTGAAGATTTGATTGTTCGTGACGATGATAAAGAAGCCACTGTGCGTGACCGTCTTGCCATTTACCATGATCAAACTAAACCGCTGGTTGACTATTATCAAACCGCTGCAAATAAAGGCTTATGCCATTATCACAAGCTTGACGGCACCAAAGCCGTTGGTGTTGTGAGCAGTGAATTAGAGAAAATTGTTAGTTAAAAAGAATTAAGGGACGGCAATAGTATTAAGTGACCCTTTTAAGTTGGTCACTTCCTGTTATTGCCATCCCTTTTTAGTTTAATAAGCTATTTTTATAGCTTGTTGAACATCTACAAAGCAGCTTTAAGAATATCTGCGATTTTTTCAGCGATCATAATAGTAGGCGCGTTAGTGTTACCACCAATGATACTTGGCATTACAGAAGCATCCACAACCATTAAATTGGTAATACCTTTCACATTTAAATTAATATCAACAACCGCAAGTTCATCTCCTTCAACCCCCATTTTGCATGTGCCTACAGGATGGTAAACGGTTTCTGCGTTGTTTTTTAAGTAATCGATAATTTGCTCATCGGTTTGTACTGATTCACCTGGTTTCCATTCCGTTGCACTATCGCCAAGAGGAGAGGTGTTACTTATCTTTCTGCACCACTTAAAACCAGCAATCAATGGTTTTATATCATCTTCATGAGCAAGGTAGTTTGGACGAATGTCAGCTTGCAGTTGTCCATCGATTTTTTGCAGCAAAACTTCTCCTCTACTTTTCGGATAAAGGTTACAAAAATGGATGGTAAAACCATGTCCCCAAGGTTTTGACCGACCATGGTCTACAAGTAACGCAGGCAAAAAATGCAGTTGTATATCAGGTAATATCATTTCCGGGGATGATTTGAGGAAAGCACCGCCTTCGGCAATATTTGAAGTAAACATTCCTTCTTTATGCAGCCAATAGTTAAGTGGCTCTAATGCATTTTTTAGTAATCCAGGCACAGACAAACCGTAGGTTTGTTGAGCTTGAGTTTTAAATAAGATAGTGCCATCCAAATGGTCTTGTAAGTTTTGGCCTACGCCGGGTAAATGTGCTTTTACTTCGATACCTAAGGATAGCAAGTGCGCTTCATTACCAATACCTGATTGCATCAATATTTGCGGAGAACCGATAGCGCCAGCGCTTAAAATAACTCGTTTTCTAGCAAATAGTAATTGCTTAGTATTATTGGCAAAAACCTCAATTCCAGTGGCTTTGTTACTGTCTATATTTACTTTTTTAACTTCAACGTCGGTCATAATATGTAAGTTGGGACGTGCTTTTATCTCGTCAGACAAAAAACCTTTGGCGGTACTACAACGAGAGCCATTGCGCTGAGTAACCTGATAGATGCCAACACCCTCTTGATACTCACCATTAAAATCAACAGCTTCTGCGAGACCATTAGATACCGACGAAGCCACAAAATTATGACTTACAGGGTTAACATGCTTAAGGTCTGATACGGTTTGGCAACCCCCTATAGCATGGAAATCAGATACACCTCTGGTGTTATCTTCACTCTTCTTGAAATACGGAAGAACATCATCCCAACCCCATCCGGTTAAACCAGACGCAGCCCAAGCATCATAGTTTTGCGCTGCCCCGCGAATGTAACACATGGCGTTAATGGAGCTAGAACCTCCTAACGTTTTACCCCTAGGCCAAAACATTTCGCGGTCGTTTAAGTTGCTTTGCGGGTGGGTTTTAAAACTCCAATTGACTGACTTCATGTCTGCTAAAGCAGCGAGACCGAAAGGAACATGTATAGCTAGATTTGTATCTTTTGGGCCCGCTTCGACCAGGCATACAGATATTTGCGGGTTTTCAGACAATCGATTTGCTAATACGGCGCCAGCAGATCCCGCGCCAACTATAATAATGTCAAACTCAGTCATAAGGCTTCAATCAATGAATATTATCTTATTAATGCTAACATTATTATTACAACTGAGCAGTCAATTTTTAACCTAATATTTTACATTGAGTATGTTACCAATGTAGCTTGATAACTGGGTTTTCGGTGGTGCTGTTAAGACCGCACATTTCTTCATAAGGGGTATTCTGCTTCAGCCACACATTCTGAAACTTCTGTCCTTCGACTCTTAGTTTGATGTTGTTGATGCTCTGAAATGAGTGTGTTTTGCTATACTTATCTAAAAAGAAGGTTTCGATTTTTGTTTCACCTGTCCCTGCTATATATACTCCACCTTCAATCGATTCAATAAACAAGTTCATGGTTAGCGTTCCTATTATTTTAAATTTAAACGCTGCGCACTAGCAAAGGATCAACATTACTAGCTAGAACAGAAAAAATAGTTAACATGAATGGCGAGGTTAATCTGCGCCTCGCCACCAATGTTGCCGGCAAATTGGAAAGCCTAACTTTTCTAATTCATTGCGTAAAATCAACATATCATCGGCGTTTAGAAATTGACCAATTTGTACTCGATTTTTACCATTATGCAAGGTGATTTTAGGTGTGTGCCAATTGCGGTCGGTTTCAGAATAGTAAATGTCGGTACCAACACGAGGTATTGATTCTGTCGATTGTCGACGCTCAACGCCCATTTCAATAGTGATGACCTGATCTGTAAAGGTCACTATCTGTTTTAAATAAGTAAAGCGCGTTACTTTATACATTAACAGAGCAAATAAACCGACTTCTAAACCTGCAAAGGGCAAAACCACCCATGCACCAATAAATGTCCATGTAATGGCAATTATCATGACAACAGCGACCATGAATGCGATAATCCATTTTGCTTCAGCCCACGTAAGAGACCTATTAGGTGTGAGCAAAATAATGACTGCATTTTCGTGTCTTTCTAGCTGAACCATGGTTCGCTGCTTGAATGAAATTGTTTAACTGAGACTAGCTCTTTTTCCAGCATGTATTAACACTCTTTTATTATTGGCGAGTTGCATTGTTAACTATTCTTCGACGTACTATTAGTTGTCACCCATATAGAGCCACTTTGGCAATTTGCTGGCTCCTACTTATTTTTAGCGTACCTAACAGTTTTCAGATCATTTTTGATTACATCGGATTTCTATTTGTTGGTATCGTTGGTGCCATTTTTGCTAATTCAACAGGTGCAGGTGGTGGTGTCGTTTTCGTTCCGTTTTTCAATCAAATCGACATGCAAAATAGCGCTATTATCGCGACCAGCTTTGCAATTCAATGCTTTGGTATGACTGCTGGAGCGCTTACTTGGCATCGTTACAGGCAGTCTCTCGGTGACAATGAAGTGAGTACCAACAAAATCGTCGATGATGGCACTCAGTGGGTGTATGTAAATAAAGGATTATTAATTACTGTACCATTCTCGATATTGGGTATCCTTACCGCTCAGTTTGTTCTGAGTGACCATACACAGCAAATGCAAACGTCCTTACATGTAGTATTTGGTGTGTTTTCTATTCTATTAGCGATTGCTATTTATGCCTCTATTCCGTTATTAAGCAGGCAAAAGTCAATTATAAATTTGCTGCCAATTGATATGCTACTCTTAGGTGTTATTGCGTTTTTTGGCGGTATTATCACGGCATGGTTGTCGGTAGGAGTAGGCGAGCTGGTTGCTGTATATCTGATTTTGCGCGGTTTTAACGTGACTTCTGCGATTGCTTTAGCCGTTATGCTCAGTGCGTTTACTGTATGGTCTGCAATATTTAACCACTTATTTATCACCCAAGCTATCTATTGGCAGGTCGTTCTATTTGCTGGTGCTGGTGCCATTATAGGCGGAATTATTGCAAAACGAATTGTTCTCTATTTTTCTGTTATAAAGTTGAAGCTATTTTTCGCTACTTGGATACTTATCATGGGCATTGCGGGCCTAATCACTTGACCCACTTTTCTGTCTGGCTTGGTCTTCTTGTATGCTTTGGTCTTCTTGTATGCTTTCGTCTTCTTGTATAGAGAGCTGCAATTTAGGTTCTGCTATTTTTTTATTGCCGATGACCTTGTTGCGTTCACGTTCATATTCATTGAACGTTTTTTCATAACCTCGTAAACAGTCTTCCCGAGCTTGGCCTTCGGCCATGCGCTCACAGGCTATTTTTTTATTGGTCTGCATCAATTCATAAGCGGCCTTATTCGAACATCCCGTGTTAAGTATGATTGTAAATACGGAGCTTGCTAGAAAATATTTTTTTTGTTGCATATCATTTTTCTCAAAAGGTAATTCACTTAACAGTGGATCCAACAGTGCCTAAAAGTTCCATTTAAAGCAACTCATAGTGAATGTAATTGAAATTGTTAACCGTTTATTAAGTGTATCAAGCATTATTTGCGTACTATTCTCTTCTGTGATCATATGTTTATTAAATAACCAATTCAGCGCTTCAGGTTCTTTCAGAGCTGTAACAAGTAAATTGAAACGAATAAAACAATTAGGTGTAGGTATAATTTGGTTCTGCTACCGACTCAAAGAGTTAATAGACCGCGCTCACGCACTTGATCTATAAGTGATACTAGACTGAGTATTAAACCTTAAATATAACAGTCTCAACCTACTGCGTTACATTTGCTTCCTGGTTATTAGCCAATATCGTTGATCCGATAACTTTTCTTGTGCTTAGCGTGTCCAATTTCAAATTCATCATCAACAAACTTTCCGATTAATTTTTTCCCCAGCGGTGATGATGGTGTAATCACAACGATCGATCGTCCTTCAAATGCAAATTTGAGACCGCCTGATACTGGCGCTAAAAATAGCGATAGTGGTTTTTCGTGTTGGTCGATTAACCCCACTAAAGCACCGACAACGACGGCATCACTTAGCGAGTAGTCCTGCGCTGTTAGATTTTGAATAGATTTCAAATCAGCATTGCATTCGGATGCACGTTTAGCTTGCCCCTCTGCTAAATAAGCAGCTTCTAATGCCAGTGTATCGTATTTATTTTCTGCAATATTAGCTTTATCGGTCGCCGTCGAATGGGCTCTTTTGGCAGCAGTCAAAGCGGTTTGATAGGTTGCTTCAAGTTCTAGTATTAAATGGTCAATTAATTTTCTTTTATAATGCATAGGTTTCTAAAGCCTCTTGACTGAAGCTAAATAATTAACTAATCGGTTTTGCTCAACCATCAAGCTTATCGCATCTAACTTAAATTCTTTTGAATATTTCTTTCTAGCATTCATATTGCACTCCAGTTTTGAGTATTATCTCTTAACTACAGTGTCCGAATCAATTAGCCCATGCCATGCCGAGCACTATTGTACGTTACGGTGGATACATAAGAGAGAGTCTGCCATTCGTAATTCAAGACGCCATAAGAAATGATTGTGGTGATATTAGTGTGCCCATAGCGCAATCTTTTACAATCACTTTACCCGAGAATTGTGACTTGCAATTGTCTAATGAATTATTTAGAGACACCGCAGCCTATCTTCGTTCATAGCCAGAGATGTGGAAAAATTACGATACCAAATTTCACAAACTGAAGTTCTTATTGCTAATTTTTTAGTTTTCGAAAAAGACACGTCAAAACTAATTACTGCTATCCAAGAGTATTAACAATGATTATAGGTAGCTTAAGCAAATCCCCTTTACATTTTTGATAGTAAAAAGCCGTAATGAACTCAATCACCACGGCTTCTTATTTTTCATTATTACTGGTATATTTAAGCTACTGATTTTTTAGCCTTGCGACGTAAAACTAATAGACCAAGCAGTGCCGGTGCAAACAAGAACATCGTAGCAGGGACCGCGACTTCGATATCAGGTGCTGCATTCAAAAATTTAAATGTTCCCGTGCCTCTCCACTCGATTGGACCTTGACCAAAAAGGCCTGCCCAAGTTCCGACTGATGTAACATTAATTATATTTCCATAAGTACTGTCAGTAAAAACTCCGGTAGATTTACTTGTGCCAGTTGAACAACCGCTACAATCGAAAAGGAACTCCGTTATTAGGAAATTCGTGTAGGTTCCTGAAGAGTAAAGACCATTGTCGTTAGTTAACGTATAGTTGAGCAGGGAGGTATATTCCAACACCCAGCTTAATCCGAGGTAGTCGCCTGTCATTTGTCCGGTCTGAGATGTTGGACTGGCGCCAGTCGCTAAGATTATTAATGGATCAGTTCCCGTTTCTAGATCCATATATTCGGTACTCGGCGTAGGTATAGCATTAGCGCTAAAAGACATGACCGCTAGGGTGGTGAAAATAGCCCCGATAATTGATTTAAAATACATTATATTTTCCTTTTCTTTAGTTTTACTTTATTTGATTTTTACTTCATTTATATCCACAGGCCAATTTTAGGCATACTGGCGATAATCAATGTAATACTCCATTTATGTCGCTTTTGGTGCGTACTAATAAATTTATTTATTTTCACTTTCGACAACATCTAGACTGAATGCATATTTCAGACCATCAATGAATAATTCATATAATATCGATATTATTCAATAAAGTACGAGATTTTTTTTATGTAGTAAAAATATTTTTTTCAGCGACTGTAAAGTAATTTGACACTTACAAGCTGTATAACTGGCTTATAGTTAATTTATGCTCAAAAGCTGTAAAATAACCTGACACTTGAAAAAGTCAATAAGGCTGCAGTGCAATAAGTCGTTATATAACAACCCAAATTCAAAGGCCATTAGTTTACTGACATGCGGATTTTAGTCAGCATTAACGTCATTGTGGATATAATACAAACATATGTGGACACAGGACAACAGCTTAAGAATATATATAGGTTATCGTGTCAAGAACGCAATTTGCCGCGTTTCCCGATTAGACATTTGTGCACTGATAGAAATAAAAAATGAATGGTGGTTAATGGTAAATTGATATGTATAAACATTCACGCATTAAATCAAATTGTTTTGTAGAACAAAATATAATAAAAATAAATTAGCCGTAAAATAAGGAAATATAGGATCATGAAACATTTATTAGTAATTAAAACGGTCGCAATATTAATGGTGTTAGGGATGAGCACGTATACTGCAAATAGCAGAGCAGTCTCTCTTGCAGTTACAGAAACGAAAAGTCTAAGTGGGGATGTTGAAGAACAGCTATTACACTTCAGCGCGTTTGAAGATCTTACCCCTGAGTCAACAGATTTAGTGTCCTACACCTTATCTTGGAGTAATGTAAGTTATAGTCATAAGGTTCATGAAGCTCTCGATTGGAAGGCAGATATTGGATATAGTTTAAGTGGTGAAATTACCACCATACCAACCGCAGGGAAGGGGGAGTATTTTTCCTATGTCGATATAAAATTTGCAGATGGCAAAATAGTATTAGGCCCTGACTTTTTTGAGGAGACACCATCGATGGGATGGTTTGTTTCTGTTAGCGGAGGCAGGACCGGCGAATATGATGTTAACGGGTGGGATGGTGAAGTCACTTTACAATATAATTACGAAGGCGACGGTCTGCCGCCGTTACTAGATGAGGACTTAAATAACCAGATAATTTACGCTGGCGCTGCTGTCGTTGGAGGTGCAAATTCAATTGTTGTCGGCAATGTTGAGGCAGTCGCAGCAGTGGGCTTTGGTGCGGCGACAGAAGTCGATGGTGATATTGTGGCCGGAGCAGCTGTTACCATTGGTGCTGAGTCGTCGGTAACAGGTAATCTCACCGCAGGCGCTGCCGTAACGCTTGGTGCTGATGCATATATAGATGGTATTACTTATGCGGGAACTAGTGTCACCGTTGGCCTTAATGCCAGTGCAACAAACTATGATGAATACAATAAAACACAAATCATAGCCGCCCAAATAAAAGATGGGAAAGCTAAACTTAGTGATCTGCAAAACAGACTGGCCTCGGAAGATGCCCCGGCAGAAAATCAATCATTTGATGCATATACGGGTAATGTTAATGTCACCCCTGGTGTCTACCATTTAACAGTACTCACGACTGCTGCGGGCACCACACTTACTTTTAATGGCCATGGTGAAGACACTGTATGGCTTATCAATGTAGATACCTATGCAGCCTTTGGTGCGGATACAACATTCGACCTTATTGATGTCACCAGCAACAGTAGCATTATAATCAATGCAGGGGGCTATGTAACCAGCGGAGCAAATGCCAGTTTAGCAGGTACGATTTTTGCTGGCTCTTATATTCTCACTGGCGCAGGCACTACTCTTAGCGGTGCTGCCGGAACTTGTGGATTGTTCGCTGTTAATGGGGGAGTTTCGCTAGGGGCAGATAACAAGATTGGCCAATTTGACGCCTGCTCCGGCGGGGCTTTGCCTAGTAACTTGAGCATTGGTATTATAAATTAATAATACGACAACGAAAGTAAGAACAATGAGAGTCACTTAAAATGAAATTCGACCGAGAAGCGGTCGAATTTCAGGCTCAATAGCTCCAATTCTATGAGTTTGGCAAGGTCGGTGCCGTAATAGTTATTCGCACTGTATCGTACTCAAAGCCTATATCCAGTTTATTCATTTTATTAATCGACGACGGCACCAATTGTTAAGCAAAATATAGTAATGCTACTGTTCGAGAAAGTCGATAACTTTATCCATCAGCTGTCTAACTGTTTTCGTGTCGTCCCAGTCTATGTTATCCCAGTCAATCCCCATATCTAGGTTTTGTAGGTTGGATGTTAATAACTTTTGAATAGTATGGCGTGATTGTATTTTTTTAAACTTGAATGTATCTGAAACCACGTTTTCAGTTTTTTCACCAGATAAATATTTTTTAATTGTCAGGTTAATTGCCCGTTTATCACTGACGCTTAATAGTGACCGGTTATGATCGATTCTAAATAACTCTTCCGTTTGGAGAACTATTTTTTTCATTTTTAGAAAAGCAAAATTCAATCCATTTTCATAAGCCTCTAGCACGCTGGGGTAGCGAGTGAGCACATTGTAATTATCGTAAGCGCCCATAGAGATGCCCATGATAGCGACGGTTTCTTTGATTGAGACGGAATTCCGACCTAGTTTTTTATTCGCTGTTTTCAAAGCGTTAATCTCTATCTTGGCCGCATTAAAGGCAGACAACTTTCCGTACTGAGGTAAATCTTCTCTACTTGAATTTTCCTGAAACTGCTTCACTTTTTAAAATAACGGCGGCTTGTCATACACCTTAAACTGGGTAGGGGCTTGATTACCTTTTGAATAAATTAAAGCAAAGAAACGCCGATGACCGGTTAAAATCTGATATGAACCATCTCCTAGTGGAAATACAGTGGGAACCTGAATGAGATCAGATACTGCAATGTTATTGGCTAATTCAGTGATAGACAAAATATTTTTATTTACTTTATGCCAATTCAAAGATTCGTACACTATACAATTGACGAAGCATGACTTACCTACTAATACATGACCCTCGCCCTTATATATCTGAGCTAACTGGCGTTTTGAGAGCAAGTTTTTTGTAAACAAATCAGCGTGCTCATCATCGATAATAATAGCTGGGAAATACCTAAAATTAGTTTTATCGGGCACAATTCTATTAAGAAACAACACCTCGAAAGAAAACGTGTCATCACAGGGTAAAAAATTTTCTGATGCTTGATTTATATCGGCTATCAGCTGGTGGGTTAAACTTAAATTTGACAAAGAACACCCCTAATTTGAGTCAAGGTTTTAATTAACGACAATACCTACGCATTTATTTCGATAATAGTTTAGGTGAAAATAATAACACTAACAATATTATAGTAACTTATTTGTTGTATATCCATTTCTCTGCACTTATTTCATCAAACGAAAAGCTCTGTATTCTATGCATCTAGTTCAAGCAAAAAAGACAACGGTGCTTTTATGTACTGAATTCAACAGCCATTCAGAGAGTGCCTCACGCATGAGAAATAGCTTGAATAAATCATGTCAATAAAAGTCTGTTAGTCACAATAATATTGATGTTTAGATTTAATCACGTAGTACTTAGGATTATTAAATCAATAAAATGCATATGGAGGTTATTGTTACGGAAGAATCGGCACTTTAACTAAATAAATCGCTGGCTGCATAGTCTCATTGTGGCAAGGAAACAGAAGGCCGACTGTTGTGGTCAAGCATACCCGAACACTTTTTTAGCTAATTCTTCTGCTTTCGCTGGTGATATGCCTTCATTAAATTGATGCGGCCTTTCCTAATTATAATAATTCATCAGGAAGTTGCTCACATCTCGTTTTGCTTCTGCTTCTGAATCGTATCCCGTTGCCGGTATCCATTCAGACTTTAAACTTCTAAAGACGCGTTCCATTGGGCTGTTGACGCTCCTATGTCAACACTAAGTTAAACATGACAGATCTGACACCATTATTGGGAACAATTCTCTAGCAATATATCGTTTTAAACATCGTTGAATTTCTTTCGTCGACTTACCCTCGGTGACA
>Ga0163216_100806_pt1 | contig 32892 bp, 31 predicted proteins | sample SynspAceP_FD_167610 | JGI IMG/M metagenome (GOLD analysis project Ga0163216, IMG submission 167610) | Saline lake microbial communities from Ace Lake in Antarctica - Synechococcus sp. Ace-P (Illumina Assembly) | ecosystem: Environmental > Aquatic > Non-marine Saline and Alkaline > Saline ...
AATCTTGAACAGCCGTCCCGGCGCATCCCTGGCCAGCGGCGCCGCCGTTGCCTGCGCCATATGCCATGCCAGAACCTGATTGCTGCTGAAAACCGGAATGCCGAGTTCCGCCTCCAGCGTGTCGATTAAATCGAGGGTGCGCAGATTGGTGCAAGACAAGAACACCGCATCCGCGCCCTTGGCCGCAGACCGTGCCGCTGCCATGATCGACTCTGGAGCAATCCGTGCCACGCGCGCCTCGACCTCTTCTCCAAAGCTCAGCACCTCCCCGACAGCAAAGCCTGCGGCTGAGAATGCGTCGCAAACGGGCCCCGCAATGCTTTCGACATAGGGCGTGACAAGGCCAAGCCGCTCAATGCCAAGCGCCTGCAGCGCTGCCAGCGCCGCAGTCAGTGGATCCGTGACCACAGGCGTGTCCACGCCCTGCCGCAGCATCCTCGCCACCGCCTCCGCTCCGATCAGTGTGGTGCCCGAGGTGCAGCCATAGGCAACCGCATCAAACCGCGCGGCCCGTGGCAGCAGCCGCGCGGCGCGTGGCAGTTCGGATTTCATCGCGGCAATCGAGTCGGTGGACAATTCATCGCCGGACGGAATGCGGCTCACATAAATCGCGATGTCACGATCAAGGAACAGGCGTCGAAAATCCTGCTCCAGCGTTTCATCCGCCTGCAGGACCACCAACCCCAGCGTGGCTTTCGACCCGATTGGGCTGGTGAGCTCAAAGCCGATTTGTTTCATCCCATAATCTCCGGCAACTCTGCAGGGGCGCGGCCCGACAGCAATTCAGGGCCGTCGGCGCGCAACACGATATTCTCCTCATGCACCAGAATGCGGCCGGGAGCGATTTCGACACCGGGTTCCAGCGTCAACACCATGCCCTCGCGCAGCTCGGTCGTATCAAGCGGCGTGAGAGAGGGCCACTCCGTCAATGTCAGCCCTAACCCGTGGCCCAACCTGCCTCCGCCCGCAACCACGCCTTCGCGCGTCAGCGCTTCTGACAGAATACGGTGCAAATCGCGCGCCAGCATGCCCGGACGCAGGCTGGCAAGCGCCACATCGGTCGCAGCATAGAGGCTGGAATGGGCACGGCGGACATCATCGGCCACGCGTCCGATGGCAAAGTTTCGGTCAAAATCGCAGAAATACCCCTCGCGCACAGCGCCAGTATCCAGCATCAGCACATCGCCCACCCGCAAGGGGCGATCATCAGCCGGTGAAATGACATCGCCATAGCCACCTTGCCCGGCTCCGCCGGCGACATAGCCGACCCAATCAGCACCCTCTTGCAGCAGCGCCACCTGAAAATCGCGAAACACGTGGCTCAGAGGCATGCCCTGACGCACGAACTCCGGCACGCGGGCAAAGGCGGCATCGGCGATCATGCAGGTGGCGCGGATCTTGGCAATCTCGGGCTCGGATTTGATCTCGCGCACGCGGTAGACGGCTTCCGTGCCATCAGCAATCTGACGCGGCGCGATCAGGTCCTGTAGCCGCAGGAAATCGGCAACTGGCATGCGCAAATGGCTTTCCAGCCCCATCGGAATGCCGATCCTGCCCGAGGCCGGCACCAGTTCCGTCAGGGTATCGGCCAGAAGGCTCACACCGTCATCGACAGGGTCCGGCGCGTTCCAGGTGCGGATGTCCTTGATCCAGCACCGCCCCATCAACTCGGCTCCGATGGCCGGAATAACCGCGACCGGATCACCCGCCGCAGGCACCACGACAAACCAGGGTCGCGCCGGGCTTTCCCAGAACCGGGTCAGAAACCCGGTGGTGTAGAAGACATCCGCAGGCGTGGTGAGAAGCAGCGCGTCGAGGCCTCCGCGCGCCATCTCGCCTTGCAGCGCATTGATACGGCGGCGGTATTCCTGTGCAGGAAAGATCAGAGATGTTTCAGGCATCTTCCGGCCCCTCGCTGAGAATGCACAGCACATGCGACTGCGCCCCGATGCCGTCGAGACCCGCGAGAAGCGCGGCAACGCCTGCAGCACCCGAGGGCGTCGAGGGCAACCCGGCCGCCGCCACCGCCGCCTCACCAGCCGCAGCTTCTGCCTCGCTAATCGTCACAAACCGGTCGGCGTCGCGCGCCAGATAGGCCAGCGCCAGCATTGAGGGTGTCTTGCAATCCAGCCGCCCCATCGCAGAGGCCGGCCCCTCGGTCACAACCACCCGTCCGGCGCGAATGCTTTCGATCAACGCAGGCGCTACCTCAGGTTCCACCACAATCATCTGCGGAGCGTCGCCCCAGGCAAGCCGCAGTTCCGCAGCCACCGCCGCCGCAAGCCCACCCACACCTGCCTGCAACAGCACATGGCTCGGCACCTCGCGCCCCTCGGCGGAAGTCTGGGCGATAATTTCGGTGGCCATCTGGCGATAGCCCTCCATCACCCGAAACGGCAAGTCCACATATCCGGGCCAGGAGCCATCCGACAAAAGCGTCCAGCCGTTGGCTTCCGCAGCAGCCAGAGCCGCCTGCATACTTGCCTCATAATCGGCACCCGCCCGCACCACTTGCGCCCCCATGCCTTCAAGCCGTCGGGCAAAGCCTTCCGGTACGGCTTGCGACAAATACACCACCGCTGCCGCGCCAAAAATCCGCGCACCCGCCGCCATCGACAGGCCGTGATTGCCTGCGCTGGCGGTTACATAGATACGCCCTGCCAGGGCCCGGTGGAGATCGCCGCCAACTGCCGCAGCCTCACGTGCAATAACGTAGGCAGCCCCAAGCGCCTTGAAACTGCCAAGCCCCATCCGCCCGCGTTCGTCCTTGACCGTCAGCTTGGCAACGCCTGCCTTAGCGGCAAGCTCGGGACAATCCAGCAGCGGTGTCGGCATATGCTTGGGACATTGGGCCAGCAGTGCAGCAACCGCTTGCGCATCCGCACCCTGCATTGGCGGAAGATCGGGCAGGCCCGTGCCCCGAAATGGATTTTCCAATGCTTTGATCATGCCCGCCTCCCTTTATTGCTGGCATCAGAATAGACACAGGCGCATCAAATTTCCCGGAATAATTGGCTCTGCTTCGTCCGCTTTTCAGACTTAATCACAGACAAACCTCAGAATTTCGGACCGGATAACTGCAATATGCTGGACCTGCGCCTGATTTCCGGCAAACATCGGCCATGGACAAATTCGACGCCGCCATTCTCGACGCCATTCAGACCAACAACCGCCTCACCGCAGAGGCGCTGTCCAAGCTGGTGCATCTTTCGCCCGACAGTTGCCGCAAACGCCTCGCCCGGTTGCGCGCTGAGGGTTATATCGACGCTGATATCGCAGTGCTCAACCCGGCCAAGCTCGGCCGCGGTCTTATTGTGATTGTCGAGGTCGCGCTGACCTCGGAACGCCCGGCCGATCTGGATCGGTTTCGCGAAAAAATGAAAGCTGCGCCCGAGGTGATGCAGTGCTACTACATCACCGGCAACAGCGATTTTATGTTGATCCTGTCGGCAAGTGATATGGCCGACGACGACGCCTTCACCCGCCGCTATTTCTTTGCCGAAGAAAACATCATGAAATTTAAAACAAGCGTCGTGATGGACCGGGTCAAGACCGGCTTTTCGATTCCGCTGCCTTTTCTTGCCGATGAACAGGATTCGATCTAACTGCTTGCGCGCACCACCGTCGCAAGAGGCACTGCGTCAGTTGCGCCGCTGATCGAGCCAGGCCCTCACCGCGGCAAGCACAGGCACGGTCTTGGCGATGTCTCCTGCCGGGAATTCCTGCAGCAGGGCCTGCATCATCGGCGCCATTGTCCCGATACAGGCATCGCGCATGACGCGCCCCTCATCGGTGATGTTGACGCGTTTGGCGCGGCCGTCGGTCGCGTCGGGGGTAATCACAACCAGACCCTTGCCCTCGAGATGTTTCAGCGTGCCAGTCATGGCGCCTTTAGTCACCTGCATGGCACGCGCAATCCGGTGTGGCGTCCAGCCATCGCCCACCCGGCTGAGATGATTGAGCACCGAAAACTGCGCCAGCGTCATGCCCTCCGGCATCGCCTTTTCAAAGGCGTTGCCGGACAGCTGCGAGATGATGCCGATCTCGTTGAAGAAGCCGAAAAGGGCTTCCATGTCATTGGAATTTGCGCTCATGCACTCCTGATCCGGGTATCCAGCGGCCAGCGTGGTGCTGACTTGATATCTGGACCATAGCCCAGCCGGACAAACATTTGCAGCGTCTCATGTTCGCCGATCCCCAACGCAGTGCGCATGTCACCGTATTTGCCAGTCATCTCGTCATATTCCTGCAACGCCTGGCTGAACGGCTGCAGTGCAAGCCCAGCCCCGGTGACGGCGAGATGCATCCGTACATAGTCACGCCCGGCAGCAATCTGGTCAGCCCTGGCATTGCCCGGCGTCGCCAGCCAGAGAAATGCCATCGCGGTGTCGAACTGGACCTTCTGCGCCGCCAAGCTCTGGGAAAACACCGTCGAATTGGGGTCCAGCATCTCGTCCTTGTTCATCATGCCGAGAAGGCTCAACCCCTCCATCAGGGAACCGGCGAGGCTGATGCCGTCGGGATTGGCCTCGATCTCGGCCTTGCCGATGCGCATCAGGTCGACGCTCTCCTTCATCGTGCGATAGGTGCGAAACTCGATCTCCATCGCCTCCCACGACAGCCCCCTGAGCGCAGCCACATCTTCAGCCCCGGTCGCATGGGCGATACGCGCGGACCGCGCTGCACCGGCAATGCCGTCCAGCGTCTGGGCAGAAACCGGTCGGGCAATGTCATAGGCTTCACGGTTGGTGTGGCGCGAAAACACCTGCGCAAACAGCGAATCACGCGGTGCAGCACTATCGGCCACAAGGCGGATATGCGCCACCGGGCGGCCATCAAGCTCCGGCTGCGGCTCGCCGTCCGGGAACAGCGTCACTTCAGTGCGATGGCCGGTTTCCGCAGCCGCCATTGCCAGCAATTCGACGAAACAGCCAAGGCCGATCGTCAGTTGCCGGTCGTAGGGATCGGTTTCCGGCAGCCGCCGCGCTGTGTCAAAATACAATGTAATCTCGCCCGGCGTGGAAAGATCCGCAATCCAGGGCTGACGGTTATGTGGATTGGGCGCCAGGATCGCATGCGACAGCGCAAAGATACGTGGATCGCCGCTTGTGCCCGCCTCCAGCGCTTTCGCCGCCAGCCAAGGTTGGCGCCCGGCGGCTGGATCACGGGTTGCGGCCCAGGTTCCAATTCCGCCCGCTGCAACAATGATCCCGCCGCCAAGAATCGTCATGAATTTCCGTCTGCTGGTCATATCTGACTCCATATAGTTTAGTGGTAAACTTTATAGTTTACCACTAAACTATATGTCAATCCCTGAGGACGATGTTGAAATACAAGCCGCATTTGACTGCGGAGCTACTTCAAAGTCAGGCTTTCACACGCGCATTGCCCGGATCATAGGGCCCGCTTTCAATCACCCGTGCCGGCACCGGTTCACCTATGATGTCGACCGTCATTTCCGAACCAGGGACGGCAAGATCGGGTTCCAACAAGGCATAGGCGAGAATGAGGTTTGTCCTGCAACCCCATACGCCGGACGTCACCGTTCCGACGATACGGTCATTTGCCCTGACCGATGCACCGCCATGGGCAGGCGCATCGTTGGTATTGATCACAAGCGTCGCCAGACGGCGGGTCGGACCAGCCTCCATGCGCTGCAACAGCGCGTCCTTGCCGACAAACTCGCCATCGTCGTGACGACGAACTTCGCCGGCAGCAAAGCCGACATGGCGGCGGGCGAGGTCATGCAACATCTTTATGAAACCTACACCAAGTAACAACAAGCCGGATTGGCTTGGCAGCCTGCCCGGTATCAATATTGCGAAACAAATATTCAATGAGGAAAATTATCATGTGTGAGCAGTGCACAAAAGCGACCATTAGCCGTCGCGGACTTTTCGCCGGCGGATTGGCTCTGACCCTGGCCGCAGCCTCATCCGGCACCCCGGCCTTGGCGCAATCAAGCGAAGCGCCCCCCGCCAACCCCGATGAGGCACTTCAGCGCCTCATCGATGGCAATGCGCGCTATGTGGCCAATGAAGCAATCAACACTGATCATTCCGCCGGCCGTGCCGCGCGGTCGCGCGGACAGCAGCCTTTCGCAGCTGTCGTCGCCTGTGCCGACTCCCGGGTGGTGCCGGAGCTGATTTTCGATCAGGGACCGGGCGATCTGTTTGTCATCCGCGTTGCCGGCAATTTCATTAACGAGGATGGATTGGCAAGCCTCGAATACGGTGCTGCTGTCCTCGGCATCAAGACAATCATTATTCTCGGCTATACTTCCTGCGGAGCAGTCACCGCCACGATCCAGTCCATCCGGGACAACATCCTGCCGCCCGGACACCTGCCAAATCTGGTCAATGCGATCCGCCCTGCAGTTTATGATGTCATGTCCGACAATCCAACTGACCTGCTGGAAGCTGCAACGGCGCAGAACGCCAAGCTTAACGCCCAGAAGGCAGCTGCGGCGGATCCGATCCTGTCCGAGTTCCACGCATCCGGCAAAATCAAGTCCGCCGCTGCGATCTATGACATCGCCACCGGGAAAGTGGATTTTCTCTAATGCGTGTCGCGTTCAAATGGATTCATTTGAACGATAACGTACATGCATCCTTTCAAAGGGATACCGCGTCCTTTGCGCATCCACTTGGATGCGCGGCGATGTAGCCAGCATGGATGATACTGCAGGCGAACGAAGATCTGGCCCACACACGAAAAAGGCCCGGACGCCAAATGTCCGGGCCTTTCCATTATGCCAGGGCAACGGTCATTCCCCCGGCGGTAGTTCTGGTTGGAGTATGGCTTACTTGTAGCCAACCTCGTTGTAGATTTCCTGCGCCCGTGCCTGGTTCTCGCCAAGCTTGTTGAGGTTGAGCGTATCAGCCTTGAAGCTGCCGAGACCCTCGACCACCGAGGACGCTGCAATGCCTTCAACCACCGGATATTCGTTGTTGCCATTGGCAAAATAGGCCTGCGCCTGATCCGAGGTGAAATATTCCAGCAGCTTGACCGCATTCTCGCGGTTCGGCGAATGGGTGGTTACGCCCGCGCCGGAAATATTGACATGCGCGCCGTTGCCGTCCTGATCCGGGAAGACAACGCCAATCTTGTCGATGCCTTCGCTCAGGCCATCAACCGGACCGGCAATACCGCGGGCGAAATAGTAGGTGTTGGCAACCGCAATGCCGCATTCACCCGACACGATGCCCCTGAGCTGATCGGTATCACCGCCCTGCGGGTCACGTGCCAGATTGTCCTTGAGGCCCTGCGCCCAGGTCTTTGCGGCCTCATCGCCATTATGTGCAATGTAAGCGCCGAGCAGCGACAACATGTAAATGTTGGTGCTTGAGCGGGTGCAGATCAGGCCCTTGTATTTCGGGTCGGCCAGCGCCGCATAGGTCATCGGCGGCTCGCTCACCTTGTCCTTGTCATAAAAGATCACCCGGGCACGCTTGGAAATGCCGAACCAGTGCCCTTCGGGATGACGCAGGCTTTCGGGAACGCGCGCATTCAACACGTCCGACTGAACCTCCGAGAACAGGCCAGCCTGTTCAGCCCGCCACAAACGGCCCGCATCCGCGGTGATGAACACGTCGGCCGGGCTGTTGGCGCCTTCCGCTTTCATGCGTTCGATCAGCTCGTCTTCCTTGCCTTCGATCAGATTGATTTCGATGCCAGTGGCCTCGGTGAAATCACTGTAAAGCCGCTCGTCTGTTTCATAGTGACGCGAAGAATAAATGTTGACTTCGCCATCGGCGTACGCCGGTGCAGCAACAGCCGCGAAGGCCGAGACAGAGGCAAACAGCGCAAGCATACGCGGTGCGGAAATGGCCATTGGTGATCTCCCTAGGGTATGGACAATTAAACATGATATTGTTGATCATGTTTATTCAGCACTCGATTTCCTGTCAACCGACCGGCTTCGAATAAGGTGAGCTTTTCAAGAAGGTTTTCGGGAATAAAACCACCAAGGCTGCACCGCGACATTGCCGGAGGGAAGAAGGACCCGGTTTCTGGCTAACAAACCGACATTCGAGCGCCTCACAGGTTTGTGACTAGACGACTGGTCTATTAACTCCCATATGGTTGCCATGACACAAACGAAGAAATCAGAACTGACCCGCTCCCGCATTCTCTCCGAAGGCCGCGCACTTGTGCTGGCCCAAGGATTTGGTGGCCTTGGGCTAACCGAGTTGCTCAATGCCTCAAGGGTGCCGAAAGGCTCATTCTATTACTATTTCGCCTCCAAGGAGACTTTTGGTTGCGAGATGCTCAACGACTATGTCGAGGACTATTTGGCCGCGCTCGACGCCATCATCGCCCGCCCTCTGCCCGCAGCCGAACGGCTGGACAGTTTCTTCAGCGCAGCACTTCAAAGCGATGCCGGTTCAATGGCCGACCGCTGCCTTGTGGTCAAACTCGCCGCCGAAATCGCCGACCTGTCCGAAGACATGCGGCAAATTCTTGATCAGGGTGTCACCGCTGTGTCTGGCCGCCTCGCCCAATTGTTGCGCGAAGGTGTCGACGACGGCTCCATCATCCCGCAACCCGACCCCGACAGCGCCGCCGCCCTGCTCTACAGCCAGTGGTTGGGAGCTGCGATCCTCGCCAAGTTGTCGCGCAGCCCGGTCCCCCTCGAACAGGCGCTTGTCGACACAAGACGCCGGTTCTTCGTTTGACACCTTCAACATCTTCCTCACCCCGAAAAACTGCGCATCGCAGACACAACAAAGGACATCACTATGAAAGCCGCAACTTACACAACCTTCGGCGAACCTGCAGACGTGCTCGTCGTCAAGGACGTCGCCCGGCCTGAACCAAAAGCCGGTGAAGTTCTCATCCGCACAATCCTGTCGCCGATCCACAATCACGATCTCTGGACCATCCGCGGCACCTATGGCTACAAGCCCGAGCTTCCCGCACTTGGCGGCAGCGAGGCAATCGGCACCGTTGAGGCTGTCGGCGAAGGCGTCGACGCGGCGATGATCGGCAAGCGCGTCGTCAATGCCGGCAAGATCGGCACCTGGGCCGAGTACTTCACCGCCCCTGCAGCTGGTGTCCTGCCGCTTCCCGATGTGATTTCCGACGAAGCCGGCGCGCAATTGGTCGCCATGCCGTTCAGCGCCATCTCGCTTCTCGAGTTCCTGCAGGTAAAGGAAGGCGACTGGGTGGTGCAGACCGCCGCCAATGGCGCAGTAGGCAAGATCTTCGCTGATCTCGCCCGCGCCCGCGGCATCAAGACCGTCAATCTGGTACGCCGCGCCGAGGCCATTGCCGAACTTGAAGCGCTGGGCATGGAGAACGTCCTTTCCACGGATCAGGACGGCTGGCAAAAACGCGCCCGCGAGATCATCGGCAAGGACGGAGCGCAAGCCGCAATAGACTCAGTCGGCGGCCCGATCGTTGCCGACATCGCCGATCTGCTTGGCCTCAACGGCCTGCTGGTGGTGTTCGGCACGGCAACCGGTGTGCCACTGGAGCTGCGCGCCGGTTCGATGATCACCAACCACCTCACCGTCAAGGGCTTCTGGGGCTCGCGCGTCTCCAGCGAAATGGCGCAGGATGAGAAAGTCCGCCTGATCACCGAACTGGTCACACTCGCAGCCCACGGCAAGCTGCATCTGCCATCCGGCGGCGAGTTCAGCCTCGACAACGCGGTTGACGCGGTCAAGGCATCGCTGACGCCGGGCAAGTCCGGCAAGATCCTCATTCGCCCCTGATCCGGATTAACGAGATAAACGGGCCCGCGCCGGAACACCTCCGGCGCGGGCATTTATCAGTCCATAAAACTATAGCTATTCTTCAAGCCGGTCCGTTGCCGGCGGCGGGGTGCGCGACAGCGCTGCGATGCGGGCATGCAACTCCGGCGTCATGTCGATGTTGACGGAGTCCAGTGACGGCTGCAATTGCGCCAGGTTGCGCGCGCCGATGATCGGGCACGTCACCGCCGGATGGGCCGCGGCCCAGGCAACCGCCAACGACACCGGGTGCACGCCCATCTCGCGCGCAAACTCCGTGAAAGCCTCGGCGACCTCGAACACCCAGTCTTCGCTGTAACGTTTGGCATACTCCGGATTGGCAATGATGCGCCCCGCATCAGGCCGTGTTTTCCTGCCATACTTGCCGCTGAGCAACCCGCCACCGACCGCAGAATAGGTCATCACGCCCAGGTTTTCCGCCAGTGCCAGCGGAAAGATCTCGCTTTCGGCCTGCCGCTTGACCAGTGAATACATCGGTTCAATCACATCAAACCGTGGCCAGCCGTTCTTCGCTGAAATGCCAAGACCCTTGGCGGTCTGCCAGGCCGAATAATTGCTGGCGCCGAGATAAAGCACCTTGCCGTCAGCCACCAGCGTCTCCAGCGCCCGCAAGGTTTCTTCGAGCGGCACCAAGGCGTCCCAGCGATGCATGAACAAGACGTCGAGCCGGTCGGTCCCGAGCCGCTTGAGGCTTGCATCCACCGCCTGCAGGATGTGGCGCCGGTTGCCGCCCCGGGCATTGACGTCATCCCCCATCGCCCCGAAGCATTTCGACGTGATCACCAGTTCGTCGCGATTTCCCTTGATGAGCTTTCCGAGGATGGTCTCCGCCACCCCCTTCGAATACACGTCGGCGCAATCGAAAAAATTGATGCCCGCGTCACGGCACCGGGTGAACATCCGTTCGGACTCTTCCTCATTGGCATCGCCGCCAAACGACATTGTTCCAAAGCACAATTCCGAGACCAGAACCCCGGTTTGACCAAGCTGCTTGTATTTCATGTCCGAACTCCCTCTCGCGGTCGTGCCGCTTGGTATATCGCCCGCCTTCCGCAATCTCCAGACGGGCAGGGATCTTCCCGCTTTTGTTGCCGAGCATCGGAAAAAGGTGGCTGGAGCGGATGATCGTCGGCAACCGGTTTTCAGAGACTATATCAGTCTTGCTTGCCGGGGATAAAGCACCGTGCCGATGACATGGCCGTTGCCGACCTCCCCTCAAACGGGCACTCCCTGTGACTTGCAACAGCACCGGCAAGCTGCAAAAATCAAGTGACGACACAGGCGGCGGATCAACGGATCTGCTTCCGCCCTTCCCGGCAATCCCCTTTCGGAGACCAGATATGATGCAAGCAAATGAAAAAGTAGGTTTTGTCGGCGTCGGCCTGATGGGGCACGGCATGGCGAAAAACATCGTTGAAAAGGGCTATCCGCTGAGTGTAATCGCCCATCGCAACCGCGCTGCGGTCGAAGATCTGGTGACACGCGGCGCGACCGAAGCGGCATCGATGCAGGAACTGGCGAAATCATGCAGCCTCATCTTCCTGTGCCTGAGCGGATCGCCGCAAGTCGAGGCCGTGGTTGCAGCCCTGAAACCGGGTCTGGCAAAGGGCAGCGTCATTGTCGATTGCTCGACCAGTGACCCCACCGTCACCGAGCGCCTTGCCGCTGAGCTGGCCCAGATCGGCGTCGATTTCGCCGATGCGCCGCTCAGCCGCACCCCGAAAGAAGCCTGGGAAGGCACACTCGACTGCATGGTCGGCGCCGAAGACGCGGTGTTTGCCCGCATCGAGCCGGTGATCGCCACCTGGGCGGCCAAGATCGTCCATCTCGGCGGAGTCAGTGATGGTCACAAGATGAAGCTGCTCAACAACTTCATTTCGCTCGGCTATGCGGCGCTGTATTCCGAGGCTCTCGCGATGTCGCGCAAGGTCGGCATTCCGGTTGCCGAGTTCGACAAGGTGATCCGTGGCGGCCGGATGGATTGCGGCTTCTACCAGACCTTCATGGGCTATGCGCTGGAAGGCAATCGCGAGTCGCACAAATTCACTCTCACCAACGCCTACAAGGACATCCGCTACGTCGAATCCATGGCCAACGCCGCCACGGTGGCCACCACAATGACCAGCGCCGTCAAGAACTCCTTCGCCAATGCCGTGGCCAATGGCGGCGACGGACCGGAGGACTATCTGCCGCATTTGTCAGATTTTATTGCCAGGGCAAATGGAATCAAGTGATCGATAAAGGGTTTGGTAGGCCCGGAGGGACTCGAACCCCCAACCAATCCGTTATGAGCGGACGGCTCTAACCAGTTGAGCTACAGGCCCGGAGGGTCACGACAGCGCCTGGTGCTGTGCGATTGCCTGCAATTTCGAAGTTGCAGGCAATGTCCCCGGCCGGACTTGCCGTCCGGACGTTGGCGGTTTAGCCCAAAACATCTGCCTTCACAAGCCGTTGCCGTGGCGCGTTCACAGCCATGGCTGCCGATCAAACCGGGATCCGGATCGCGCTGGCCCTAGTGGTGCGATCCTGACAGATGGTTCCCATCTGTCAGGACAAGTCGCCCCACCAGATCAATAGCTTGTGGGCTGACTTTTCGAAACAGATGGACATCATCTGTTTCGGTCAGACCACTAGATGCGGCGAAATGCGATCCGGCGGCTTGCGCAGCTGTTGCCTGACTGGCACATCTGCCCTCGCCGCAATGCCTCCACATTCGCGCGCCAGACAAGATCCATAGGGACAATCTACCTCTTATCGGAGACTTTTCATGACCTCAGTTTTCCCCGCCCGCCGCCGCATGCTTGTTGCCGGCGCGCTTTCAGCCCTGCTGCTTTCCGCATCCACACCGGTTTTTGCCGATGAAGCCAAGCAGCCAGAAGCAGGCGTGATTTCAGTCTCCGGCGAAGGCGTGGCGACGGTGGCGCCCGATATGGCGGTAATCTCGCTCACCGTTCTGCGCGAGGCCAGGACGGCACGCGAGGCGCTGGACACCAACAACGAGGCGATGACAGATGTTCTCGCGGCGATGAAAGCCGAAGGCATCGCCGAGCGCGATTTGCAGACCGGTGCGTTTTCGATCCAGCCGCGCTGGTTTTACCCGGCAAACAAGGACGGCCAGAACGAGGAGCCGCGGATTACCGGCTACACCGTCAACAACACGCTGACCGTGCGCATTCGTGATCTGAGCCGTCTCGGCACCGTTCTCGACACGTCCGTCAGCCTCGGCGTCAACCAGGGCGGCAATGTGGTGTTCACCAATGACGATCAGGAGACGATCCGCGAGGCAGCCCGCCTTGACGCCGTTGCCAAAGCCAAGGCCAAGGCCGAGGCGATGACCGGGGCACTGGGCGTCGGACTTGGCCGCATCACGCAGGTCTCGGAAAACTCCTACTCCGCGCCGCCAGTACCGATGATGCGCGCCGAGATGGCGATGGCTCCAAAATCTGCCGATTCGGTGCCGATGGCCTCGGGCGAAAACGAATACCGGGTCACCGTCAGCGTCACCTGGGAAATCGCCCAGTAGGCTGAACAAGCCCACTGATAGCACTATGGCCTGCATCCCCCGCACGGGGACAAGCTGGAGCGAAGACAGCACAAAACCCCGGGAGGGAGGCGCCCCCGGGGTTTTGGTATATCCGGATATCTGTCCGGATTAGCGGCGAACCTTGATCACCGGGCAGTGGCGCTGATTGGCGAAGACAACGCGGACCATGCGGTGATGGCGGAAGCCTTCAACCACGACCCGGCGGTTATTGGCACGAACGACATCAGCGCGGCGGACGCCCATATGGCGGGCCTTCTGCACTGCGCGGCGCGGCTTGCAGACGCTGCGGCCATGGCCACGATGGCCCTCAAACCTGTTCCAACCACCGCGGTGATCGCGATCGCGGATGACGACACCGCCACCATGGCCACCGATCGAAAGTTCAAAACCGACGCCGCCGGCATTGGCGGCAGGTGCGGAAGCGGCGACACCGGCAGTGGCGACAACGAGGGCGGCGAGTGCATTGCGAATGAAAGTGTTCATGACTGTTCTCCAGATTTGGCGGCGTTTCACGCCTTGTGTGATGGTCCCTTGCCTCGACCGGTTGTTCCGTTCGATTGACCCCACACTAATCCGGCCTGCCTGAACCGAATTGGAACCCGCCGTTCATCTTGCATTCATGAAAATTCGAACCGCCTGAGACACCTGGAGCATCGTGCGAAAACGGCCGCTTTAGAGTTCCCGGCCCCAGACCTGCAGCGGCTTGAAGCTCTCGGCGGATGCGCCAATGTCGCGCCAGGCGAATTCCGCCAGCAGGCCGGGATAGGGCTCGTAACCAAGACGTTGCCAGAAAGCATCGAGCGCAAGATAGGTCTCGGGCCTGGCCGGATGATCATCAGGCCGCAGCACCGAGGCAAACACGGCGTGCTCGAACCCTTGCGCCCGCGCCGCCGCCTCGCGCATCTGGAAGAACTGACGGCCTGCCCCCTGCCCGCGATACTCCGGCAGCAGAACCGATTCAGCCAGATAGAAGAAGGCGTCGGGATCAAGTCCGAGACGGGCGAAGGGGACGGCGAATTCATCCGCGTGGTCAGACAGCGGTGCGGCCGTGGCCGCGCCCACCATACGGCCGTTGCCATCCCTTGCTGCCACCACCACAGCACCCGGCGAGGCGGCAAAACGGCTCAGATAGCGCGCTTCGTAAGCCTCATCGCCATCATAAAGATAGGGCCAGTCGGCAAACACCGCGATCCTGAGCCGCGCCAGATCATCAAGCGCCTGCTCGACCTCGTCAGCCGTCAGAATCGAGAAACTCAGACCGGATTTCGAAGCCACCGCCCGGTCCTCAGCCGGCGTTCACTTGCGCAATCCAGTCGGTCAGATTGTAGCTCATCGTTACCCGGCTGATCAGATTGTCGTCGATCTCGAAGAAGATCCCGGCAGGCAGCGAATAGCGCTGACCGTTGGCCTCGGGCAGGCCCTCGTCGGTGGAAAGATAGCTGCCGCGCACGGTAAACTCTGCCGCAGCGCGGTTGCCGCTGTCATCGACCATGATGGCAATGTCGCCGAGTTCCTCGTCATAATGCCGGGTCATCTTGGCGTTGAACCAGCGGAATTTTTCCTTGCCGATCTCGCGTTCGCCCTGGTTGATGTCGTGCGCCACATCATCTGACAGGCACGCCAGCATGGCGTCAGAACTCTTGGCATTGAACGCCTCAAGATAGCGGCGGATCAGGGCAGTTGTATCATCTCGGCTCATGGCGGTCTTCTCCAGCGTGAAATTCGGGTTACCCACAGGTGCCACAGGCTGGCATCAACAGGCAAGGGTAAGTGGGACGGCGTTCAGCTTTGGCCACCCTGACCCCAACACCTTGATGCAGGTTATGTTCCCTTCATTCCGGGCACGCCAAATCCCCCGCCGGTATGGTGCATCGGCGGGTTGATCAAAATGTCCGGGGTCCGGAGGGCCGCGCGCGGGCGTCGCCTCTAAGAGTGTTTAAAAATTGGGTGGCGCACCACGCGCGCGGGCCCGAGTTTCGCCGGATGATGTCCACATCCGACAGACGGCAACGAGCTTCAGCTGATCCGCTTGAGGGCTTTCACCCGACGCGGGATATTCGGGTTGCCCCGAGCCGCGAGCACGGACAAGGGCCGCGGCGTGAAAGCTGATGGCGTGGTATCCGGCACGCAGTTCCTCCCCGATGAAGGGGAAAAACTCCGCCACAGGCCCGGTTCGCCATCCCATTCCCGCCCGCCGACTTGGCAGGTCGAAATCCGAGGACGTCCCGGTGGCCGGCTGAACAAGCGCATCCGTGAAGAGGCCATGTCCGCCGACGGAACCACGCTGGTCACCACCTCCCCTCAGTCTTCACCGCACGTTACGATAAGGTTTGAAGGGCATTCCTCCCGCCTGAACCGAAGCGTTCGCGATCCATCCGGCAGCGGGAGTACCCGAAGTATGGCATGGGTACTGAGGGTGTGGAAAAGATTGGGGGGATATTTGTTTGTGCTTCTCTCTCTTTCGTCATCCTCGGCCTCCGAGCCGAGGATCCAGGCAAAACACTCGCAAGCTGTGGGTTTGAGTGCGGGTCCTCGGGTCAAGCCCGAGGATGACGACAGAGAGAGCGTCTCAACCCCCACCGCTCAATACGCCGGAAAACCCCTTGCTTGCCACTGCGACCGCGGGATCGCATTGCCGACCTTGAAGGTGAAGTCCTCGACCCTGAGCGCATCGGCATCCACGGTGCAGCGGAAATTCAAATCGTACCAGACGCCACCGGCGCGGAAGGCGGCATTGGGGACCGCGAGCACGGCACCGCCGGGCAGCGTATAGGACGGCAGCAATTCGGGCCGGTACGGTTCAGGCGCGCGGCGCAACTGCTCGCGCAACTCGGTTGTGCAGAGCTGGCTGCCGCGGACATTGCGCGGCAGCGCGCCCATAGCGGTCGTTGCAACCGCGTGGCCGGTGTTGACGCTGGAAGACAGCTGCCGCACGCCGGGCAAGCCATTGTCGCTGGCGGGCCTGGTGTCGGCTGGCGTCTCGATGACTTTAACGGCGGGCTTGGCCGGTTTTGGCTGAGGCGCGGAAGATGCCGCATCAGTGGGGTCTTCCGGCAACGAAGCCAGCTCGGTCTCGGCAGCCGCCTCGGCCAAAGCGCCGGACGTGTCGCCGGCCAGATCGGCATCAGGCAGGGTGATGTCGTCCGGCATCGCCAGCGCCGGGGCAGGATCGGCTGGCGGCTGATCCGCCGGAGTGTCGGCTGGTTGCTGATCCTGTTCGGCGGCTTCGGTGTCCCTCTCCGCGGCAGGCTCCGGTAGCGGCGTCTCCAGCACGTCCTCGACGGTCGGCTCTTCAGCGGACGGCTCCTCGACTTGTGCTTCCTCGGCTGGCGCTTCGCTGGCGCCGCCATCGAGCGCAATTTCCGGCCCGGTGTCTTCTTCGCCGAACTGGAACACGGGCCTCAGCACCGGGATAGGCACGCGGCTGCTTCCGGTGCCGGCTCTTCAGGTTGCGGGGCTTCCGGCTCTGCTGCTTCGGTTTCAGGTGCCGGTTGCTCTGGTTCGGGCGGGGGCTCGGGTGGAGGAACAATGTTCACCGCGACCACCTGCTCCTCTGGTTCGGCTTCCATCCTGGGTTTGGGCAGGTCGATGAGCAACGCAGCGACAATCAGCCCATGCAGAAACAGCGAGAGAAGAATTCCCCCGCTCAACGCGTTCAGCCTGAATCTGCCCATAGCCATCATCAGGCGATCCATAGCAGAAAATCAGGCGAAACAAGGGACAGGAGAAGCATTGATGAAACGAAAAAACAGAACGCGCTATTTCTTCAATGCCCCGCGCAGCCTGGCGACGGTATCAGCCGCCTGGCCGAGATCCTCATCCGCAAGACGCTTGGCCAGGTCGGTGAGCACGCCGGCCTCACGCGCGCGGATGCCGGTGAAGGTCTCGACGCCCTTTTCAGTCAGCTGCGCGAAGGGCGAGCGCTTGTGACGCGGGTTGGGCGAAAACTGCAAAAGCGCCATTTCTTCAAGCGCATTGGCCATCTGCTGGATGTGCTGGCGACTGACATTCTTGGCCCGCGCGATGTCGGGCACCGTGGCCGGACCATGCTCGCTCAGATACTCCATCAGAGCCCGCATGGCGCTGGTGACGCCGAGATCGGCGTGCAGGTCGTCGCCCGCCGATGCCAGTGCGTTGAAGGCGCGGCGGATCTCGACGATCAACCGGTAGAGATCCGATGCACTTGAACTCATTCTCACTCCCCGGGCGCCTGGCCCGATCTTTCACTGCGATCCGGCTCCAGTTTGACGCCGCGAAACGGCAGGCCAAGCGAGAACCAGAGCGAGGATGCCCTTTTTGCCCCCACTTCTTCAAGGCCCAAAGCCTGGCTGGCGAGCTCAGCATTGGTTTTGCGCCGGTAAGTCCTAAACAGCCGGTCCCAGATCACCAGCGTCGCACCGTAATTGGAGTTGGTCTCGGCCTCGAAGGTGGAGTGGTGGATGCGATGCATGTTGGGCGTGATGATAAGGCTGCCCACTATGCGCTCGAGCCAGCCAGGCAGCCTGATATTGGCGTGACTGAAGACGGCGACAGCGGCATCAAACAGCTCAAACAGCATCACTGCTGCCGGCGGCAGACCGCACAGCATGACGATTGCCACCACCACCGGGGCCGAGATCAGGAACTCGAACGGGTGAAACCGCACCGTGGTCGACACATCCAGATGGGTGTCTGTGTGGTGCACCCGGTGGATGCGCCACAAAAGCGGAATATTGTGCATGGCATAATGCACCGCCCATGAACCCAGGCTGCGAATCAGGAAGGTGGCGCAGAGCACCGCGACGAAGGGTGCGTCGATGAGGTTGAACAGGCCGAACTGCATCGACCGGGCGAGATCGGCGGACGCCACCGCACCCAGCGGCAGCGCGCCCATGACGATAATGTTGATCAGCGTCAGCGCGAAATTGGCGGGCCAGCGCCGGCTCCTCAGCGCGCCTTCGGACCGCAGCGCGATCACCATTTCGAAGATCGCCAGCGCAGCCAGCATTCCAAAGAAGATGGCGTAGGTCAGTGTTTCCATGTTGGTCCTGAGGGCAGTTTCGAACTCGATCATGTCTCTCTCCTGTTGACAAGCATGTTGTCAATTTGCATATTGACAAGTGTATTGTCAACTTGAAAGGAACGACCATGCAACGCAGAACACTTTTCGCATCCCTCGGACTGGCTCTTGCAGGCCTGACCGCCGGTTGGGCTCTTGATGGCAGAGGCCAGGTCATCAGCGACGCGGCTGCGGTGGAACAAACCTATGGCCGCGGCTTCTTCGCCGGGGACCCGCATCTCTGGAATTCCAGTAGCGGCAGCTTTGATGCCAGCCTGATCGGCTTCGCCACCGGCCATGTCGCCCGCAAGCTGGATCTCGACCAGGCGCAGGAAGCCCAGCTCGATGATCTCGTCAAAGCCGCAACGACTACCTATGAACAGGCCAGATCCGACCCGGCCTTCGACCGCGAGCGCATTAGCACGCTGACACCGCCGGAACAGCTTTCGGCCATGCGCACACTCGCGCGGAAAGCCGACAATGCGCTGGCAGAAATCGAAGCGCCGCTTGCAGCCTTCCACGCCAGCCTTGATGCCAGGCAGCAGCAGAAGCTTGCCGAGCTGATGGCCGAGCACCGTGGCCGAAACGGCGAACGGAGCGAACGCGGCGGCTGGTGGCATCGCCGCGGCTGATGCCAGGCATCTGAGAACAGCTGACAACGGCAAAACTCACCCCGCCGGCGCGCTTTGCCGGCGGGGTGGTCGCGCAGGGCCTACGGGCGGAAAGAATAAACCGTAGCCACTCAGCCTACCCGCCCCGCCTTGCCGATGCGCCCCGATGCTGCCATGACAGATGCATGCACAGCAGACAGGGGAAAGCCATATGAGCGGATACACGCTGTACTGGAAACAGGGAACGGGCTCGATGGTGGTCGAGGCAGCACTTCGGCTAATCGGCGTGGCCTTTGATGAGGTCCTTATCGACGATACAGCAAAGCCGGAATTCCTGGCGCTCAACCCGGCCGGCAAGGTGCCGGTGCTCGCACTTGCCTGCGGCCCGGTGATTGCCGAGAGTGCTGCGATTCTGCTGGCGCTTGATGACATGTTTCCCGAAAGCCGGTTGCTGCCGCCGCATGGCTCGCCCGAGCACACCAATGCGGTGCAATGGTTGATTTTCATGGCAACCAATATTTATCCTGCAGCGCGGCGCTACTATTATCCCGGGCGCCACACCACGGACCCGAGCCCCGAAGCCGCGAACGCGATCAAGCAGCAGGCAGCGCTGGATATGGACCGCGAATTCGCGCAGCTGGCAGCAGCAATGCAAGGGCCATTCCTGCTCGGTCAAACCATGACCATCACCGATGTTTATGCAGCGATGCTGGCCGACTGGTACGACCCGGCCAAAGACCTGCCGGAGATCGCCATTCTGGTAAACCGCGTGTTGGAAAACCCCGCCGTCAGCGACGCCTGGCACCATCACGGGTTTGGCAGTTAGGACAACACGTCCGCTCAACATAAAAAACCCGGCAATTGCGTCGGGTTTTTTTGTTTGATCTGTCAGAGATCCGCTGATCGCGGCCCCCAAGTGATCAGTCGAGTGATCAGGCAGCCCTGCGTTGAGCTGCAGGCCGTCCCGCAGTGGCTGTCTGGCCAGCGAAGCGGAACTGCCCGACAAGTTCGGCAAGTGTCGCGCTGTCGCCCGCAAGCCTGTGGGTGACGGCGGTGGTTTCTTCAACCATCGCGGCGTTTTGCTGGGTCGACTGATCCAGGCTGCTGACCGCGAGATTGCACTCGCCAAGCCCGACAGATTGCTCGCCCGAGGCTGTTGCGATGCTCGCGATATGCTTGGAGATGTCGGTGATGTGCTTGGCGATGAGATCGAGCGCCTCGCCGGTGGCCGTGACATGCTTGACGCCATCGGCGACCTCATGGGAGGACTCGCTGATAAGGGTCTTGATCTCCTTGGCGGCAGTGGCCGAGCGTTGCGCCAGTTCGCGAACCTCTTGCGCAACAACCGCGAAGCCCTTTCCGGCTTCACCGGCGCGGGCCGCTTCCACGCCCGCATTCAGAGCAAGCAGATTGGTCTGGAAAGCGATGTCGTCAATCACTCCGATGATCGAGGAAATTCGCCCCGAAGCATTTTCGATGCGCCCCATCGAAGAAATGGCATCGCCGACAATGACAAGCGATTCCTCGGTGCTTTTCTGGGTTGAGGCGGTCATGGTTGATGCCTCGTTGGCGCTCTTGGAAGAATGACTGACCGTTGCCGTGATCTGTTCAAGCGCCGAGGAAGTCTGTTGCAGCGACGCCGCCTGTTGTTCGGTTCGGCCGCACAGATCATCGGCGGCGGAGCGCATTTCACCAGCGCCGGCATTGATCGTGTCGATCGCCGCATGAACCTGGGAAAGCGTGTCGCTCAATCTGGTGACTGCCGTGTTGAAATTGACCCGCAGATTGTCGAGATCAGCCGTGAACGGCGTATCGATGACGACGGTGAGATCACCCGCAGCCAGTTCATTCAGCGCCTGGCCGAATGCCGCCACGGCCTGTGCTGTGGCCTCGGCTTCCGCAGCTTTCGCCGCTTCGCGCTCGGCGCGTTCCCGGTCCGACATGGAGCGGTCCCGCTCCAGATCTGCCTCGATCTTGATTTTCTCGATCGCGGCGTCCTTGAACACCTGCAAGGCGCGCGACATGGCGCCGATTTCGTCACTGAGTTTCTGACCCGGAATCTCGAGGTCGAGGTCGCCGGAGGAAATGCGGCCCATGGCGTCGGACAATCCGGCAACCGGCCGGGTGATCGAACGGGCGACAAGCAAGCCGATGATGATGACGGTCAGGATCAGCGCCCCGCTGGCGGTGCCGGTCATGGCAATCTGGCTCAGACTTGCCGCAGCTTTGGCCTCGGCGTCTTTGGTGAGATCGCCGACGACATCCTTTTCGATGTTCCGCAGGGCTTCAATCCGCGCTGTGGTCGTGGTGAACCATTGCTTCGCATCAAGACCGGACGCAGCGACATCGCCGGAAACCGCTGTCAACTTGTTGCGCATTTCAGTGACCGCCTCAAGACCGGTCGATTCCATCAACACCTCGTAGTCATGCCGATGGGCCTTTGGTGCACTGGCGATGAAATTGTGCGCCATGACCTGCTGCTTGGAAACAATGCCGACAAAGGAGAGGTAATTCTCGGGCGACAAGTCACCTGCGACCAATGCGCCGGCGATGATGCCGCGCTCGCGACCGGCATATTCCTTGACTTCCGCCAGGTCCATCATCGCAACGATTTCCATGGCAATCTTTGGATCCGGGGTCAGTTCCGTTGCGTTGAACCCGGTCTCGATAATGCTATCAACGATGTGCGCATAATACGCCATGTTTTCCGAGCCAGCCATCTTCCCGGCATCAATGCCCGTCCGATGCGCGCCAATGCGCTCCAATTGCTGCGCGACCTTGTTCAAATCGGCGTTCAGGTCCGCTCCGGCAGCGCTGGCAATATGCTCGGCCATTTGATTGAACATGGCAATTTCAGCATCCGTTTCCTGACGCGCGGCAATCAGCGCCTCAGGTACGATGTCGGCTTTTGAGCTGATGAAGCCGGCGCTGCGTCCGCGCTCGACCTGCAGCTTCTGGCTGAGTTCGCCCATTTCATCGATGGCGGATGCCAGTTCCTGGAGGAACCCGGCTTTCGAATAAGTCTGAAGATTGGAAGCCAGCATCACGCCTGACAACACGATCAAACCAATCAACGGCAAGCATGCGACCAAGGCGATGCGGCGGGAGATGGAAAAACGGGCAAGAAAATCAGTCATGGCGCCTCGCAGGATTACAGTAGAGTATTGGTATGCTCACTGTGATATCTGGCAGGCATCGTTTAAGAACCCATTAATTATAATGGTATTACTAGAATTTTCTGTGTTTTTTAGCGTGGCCGGACGGCGTTTCCTTCGGCGGCGTGGCGCCGGCGGTATTGATGGCATGGCCGCGATGATGGCCAAGGCGTTGAGCAACACTACCACCGCTTCCGGGGAATTTGATCCGCCGCGGCTCAGCCTATTCCGCTCGCAGTCCCTTCACCATCAATTTCAGGGCCGCCAGACTGAGCCGGCCACACCAAAGGAGGCAAGCACAGCGCGTGCTTGCAGGTGCCAACTCAGCCTATTTCGCCGGATACAGCGTCAGCGCCAGTTTCAGCCCTGCAATCAGGAACGGAGCTGCGTGCATCAGCAGGTCAAAAATATCGATCGGTTTGACCAATGTGCCAGCCGACAGCATCTTCAGCTTCTCCCAGATATGCGGCTCCGGGAAGAACGGCGCCAGCCCCAGCGTCAGGCAGGCGATGATGACATAGCTCCAGGGAATCTGGTCGAGTAACTGAGTGAGTTGGTCCATCTGGGCGGATCTCCGGCATGAAACGGCGGTGGTGATGCGCATATCATGCGGATGGCTGGGGTTTACCAGCACAAAACATTCAAATGAGCGAATATGTCGCGGTAGCTGACCGTTCAGTCCGTGGTGGTTCGGTCTGCAAGCACCTTGGCAACATTTTGCCGGTGCACCCGCTCATAGGCTTCAAACCAGATCAGCTCACCGGACTGAAGTGAGGCATTGATCAGTTCCGCCAGCGGCGTATCCGGAGATGCCAACCCAGCGGCGATGTCGAGAAGGATAGAAATATAGGCCTTCGTCGCATCGCACAATCCGACCCCATAGCCGCCGGCGGCAATGCGCGACGGATCGCCGTGATTGGGCAGGATGTGCAACGGCGCCAGACCCTTGAGCCGGTCGATCTCGCGGAGATGCACCGAAAGATTCCCGGGTGCCGCGACATAGGTGACCGTGTCTTCCAGCGCGTCGCCGGCCAGAAGGATCCTGCGGTCGGCGATCCACACCAGCGCCTCGTCGTCACTGTGAATGTCGAATTCCAGAATATCCAGTGTCAGCACACCGATCCGCAACTGCATCGACCCTTCGAACGTGTGGTCCGGCAGGATCAGCGGATTGATGGCGGGAGGGCCATGGTGGGTTCCATCCTCGATCGCCGTCTTCAGCCTTTCGAGATGACGCGAGGTTTTGAGTGTCGACCAGATCGGGCAGTCGGCGAAGATTTGCGTGCCAGCGACATGGTCAAGGTGATGATGACTCAAAAGCACGGTGATCTCTGTGACGCCGAGATTTTCGAGATAGTCGCGAATGAATCGCGCGTGATCGAGCGAGACATGGGTGTCATAAACCAGCGCCGCCGTTCCGCTGACAATCGCATAGCTGGCAATGCCGAGCGACAACGCGCCGTCATCAACCCAAGTGTCGGACTTCGCCTCGCCGTCGCGGCCGTCATAAAAGGCGTGGATGTCTTCGAAAGGGTGAAGGATTTGCATGGTGGCGTGTCCTTATAAATGTGTGGCTTGCCTGAGTAACTTTTGTGGGCGGTTTGGCCTTGGGTGGGCGGCAGCGTTCACGGCGAACTACACGCCAGAGTTCCCGTGAGCGCAACAGAAATGTCAGGGTTACCGAAGGCAAAGAGTCTGCCACCGTCTTGCCGGTCTTCGGCCGAGACTAACATTCTCCGTCATGTCGGACTTGCTCCGCGGTGCACAACGACGAAGCCAACAAGCAACAAAAAACCCGGCACAATGGCCGGGTTTTTCAATTTCCAAAGTCTCGAAGAGCCTAGCTATCCAGAAAGCTTCTCAGCTTGCGTGAGCGGCTCGGGTGCTTGAGCTTGCGCAAGGCCTTGGCCTCGATCTGGCGGATACGTTCGCGGGTGACCGAGAACTGCTGGCCGACTTCTTCGAGCGTGTGGTCGGTGTTCATGCCGATGCCGAAGCGCATGCGCAGCACGCGTTCTTCACGCGGGGTGAGCGAGGCCAGCACGCGGGTGGTGGTTTCGCGCAGGTTCGCCTGAATGGCCGCATCGATTGGCAGGATGGCGTTCTTGTCCTCGATGAAATCGCCCAGATGCGAATCTTCCTCGTCGCCCACAGGGGTTTCGAGCGAGATTGGCTCCTTGGCGATTTTCAAGACCTTGCGCACTTTTTCAAGCGGCATGGCGAGCTTTTCCGACAGTTCTTCCGGGGTCGGTTCGCGGCCGATCTCGTGCAGCATCTGGCGCGAGGTACGCACGATCTTGTTGATGGTCTCGATCATGTGCACCGGAATACGGATGGTGCGCGCCTGATCGGCAATCGAGCGGGTGATTGCCTGCCGGATCCACCAGGTGGCGTAGGTCGAGAACTTGTAACCACGGCGATATTCGAACTTGTCCACCGCCTTCATCAGGCCGATATTGCCTTCCTGAATCAGATCGAGGAACTGCAGGCCGCGGTTGGTGTATTTCTTCGCAATCGAGATCACCAGACGAAGGTTGGCCTCGACCATTTCCTTCTTGGCGATGCGCGCCTCGCGCTCACCCTTCTGCACCATCTGCACGATGCGGCGGAATTCGGAGATCGAAATGCCGGTTTCCGTCGCCAGAAACTGAATTTCGGAGCGGATTTCGCGGATATTCTCGGCTTCGGACTTGGCGAAGTCTTTCCAGCCCTTGGCCGACAGATTGGCGATCGACTTCATCCAGTTCGGATCAAGCTCGGCGCCGGAATACTGCACCAGAAAGTCGTCGCGCTTGACGCCATAGCTTTCGGCCAGACGCAGCAGGCGGCCTTCGTTGGACACCAGACGCTTGTTGATGTCGTAAAGCTGCTCGACAAGGCTGTCGATGCGGTTCTGGTTCAAAGACAGCGACTTGACCGCAGTGATCAGCGCGTCCTTCAATTCCTTGTAGCGGCGCTCCTGAGCAGGTGACAGCGTGCCGGAGGCGGTCAAACGTGCTTCGACCTGCTGATCCTGAAGCTTGCGCAACTTCTTGTAGGTCTCGGCGATGGTGTCGAGCGTTTCCATCACCTGCGGACGCAGCTCGGCTTCCATGGCGGCGAGCGAGAGATTGTTTTCGTCGTCGTCGTCCTCGTCCTCTTCGTACTGGCCTTCGCCGCCGACATTGGTCACATCGTCGGACTTGGCCTTCTCGGCACGGACCTTTTCCTTTTCCTCGGCGACCTTGCGGTCAGCCTCAATCTTTTCCGGGCTCTGGAACTGCGGCGCAGCCTTGGCCTCGGGACCGGAATAGGTGGTTTCTAGATCGATGATCTCACGCAGAAGCGTGGCGCCCTCGTTGAGTTCTTCGCGCCAGATGATGATCGCCTGGAAGGTCAGCGGGCTTTCGCAAAGCCCTGCGATCATGGTCTCGCGGCCGGCCTCGATGCGCTTGGCAATGGCGATTTCGCCTTCACGCGACAAAAGCTCCACCGAGCCCATTTCGCGCAAATACATCCGCACCGGATCGTCGGTACGATCGGTGGGTTCTTTCTTCTTGGTCGCCGTAACAGCAGAACCCGTCGCGGTGGCAACTTCGCCGCCTTCGCTTTCGGTTTCCGTCTCTTCTTCGGTTTCCTTGTCTTCGCTGGCCTCGTCTTCCTCGACCACATTGATGCCCATATCGGAGAGCATCGACAAGATGTCCTCGATCTGCTCGGAGGTCACCTCTTCCGAGGGAAGCACGGCATTCAGCTCGTCCATGGTCACATAACCTCGTTTTTTCGAGGTTTTGATCATTTTCTTGACGGCATCATCCGAAAGGTCGAGCAACGGCCCGTCAGGCGTGGTGGCCTCGCGCTCGTTCTCAGTCTCGTCTGCTGCTTCTTTTACCTTGCTTGCCATGGGCAGTCACTTTCCCCGGATTTCATTCGGTTAATTTCTGCTGCGCCAGCAGTGTGGCGCACGCCGTCCGTCATTGCGGTTGGACGGTTTATGCGAATCATCCGGATTGTTGTGGCGTATGCATGCTTAATTCTCGATTAACCATGCCCATCATTGAACTCTGCGGCCCTCAATTTTGCGATTATGCGAACCTTGGAAAAACGTGCCATCATCACCCACTCGCCGAGCCGCATGATATTGCGCGTTTTGCATCCAACAGGTGATTCCCACAAAAAACCTATCCGTCAAGGCTTTACGGACAAAAACCCGCAAGACTCCGTGATTAAGCCATTAATCTGGGTTTTTCACACGATCTGGCCAGAGTATTGATGTAGTACCGCTCAGCACAATCGCAAGGGGGCAAGCCGGAAAGGCAAGCCTTTTTGCGCTGGATTCATCCATCCAGGATGATTTTTCTCAGCTTGTCGGATCTGGCGGAGCGCCAGCCGGCTCAGTCGGCAGGGCTGCCTGCCTGTCAGCAATGTCTTTTTGCAATTGCTGCAACTCATCATTGATCGTCTCGATGTCTGTTTTCGCCGCCATGATAGTGTCATGGGCGGCCCTGTCGTTGTCGCTGACTGTTTTCACCGCTTTCAGCTTTGCCTCATACCCGGTCAGTTTGGCTTCCCAGATCTTAATGACAGCTTCCTCGGCCTTCCATTCGGTCACACTGTCCCGGAGTGCTTCCTTCGCGCGGAGGGTATAAGCCTCCAGCTTCTCTCTGGCTGCAATAACTGCTTCTTCCGGATGAGTCGAAACCAGCAATTCACGTAGGGTTTTGAGCGCATTGGTCCTCGTCACATTGGCAGGATCAGCCGCACCAGCATCGCTGCGGCTGGCAAAATAGAACCCGATCATTGCCGCCAGAATGGTCGAGACCATGGTCAGCGTTTGTTTGGAGATATCGTCGGAGACGGAGTAATCGACCTTAGGATAAATCCGGATCTTGAACGCGGTGGTTTCTTGAGGCGGCGTCCCCACCATCGTTTGCTCCTGTTCGACGGCCACAAGCGCATTGGCGCCGTAGGTCAGCATAATTGCTGCGGCCCGCTGATCTGCCGCATCTCGACTGCTCAGGGATTCGAGCACAACGCCCTTTGTGCTGTAACCGGTGCGATTGTTGCTGCCGGTCAGCAGGAAGGATGACAGCACCCCAACCAGCACGATGAAGGCAATGGTCAGAATGGCACGAACCGAGCCTTCCGGCAGACCAAAAGGCTGACGCCCGTCAAGCATGCCGATCCGCGCCGCCGACAATGTCAAAATATTCATGATGCCGATGAAGACCACCATGCCAAGCAAGATCAATCCGGCCAGAGTGCCAAATCCGTTGGTGGCGCTTTCCTGACTGGGTTGAAATATCCACCCCAGCAGGCCGACGAAGACAGTTCCACCGAGAATGATCATCACAAACATGGCGCTAAAGGGTATTCGCCCGGAATTACCCGCATTTGCCGCGAGAATTACCTTGTCCCTCTCGATCAGATATTTGGTGACCCAACAGACCAATGCGAACAAACCGACGATGACGGTGAGAACAAACAAGACGAGATAATTGGCACCAAGCCAGCTAGATAAATCCGTCATCACACCCCCCAGAACAAATAGATGGCTTTACGAAGCAATACTCAAAATTGTAGTCAGCCATTTTTGCATGACCAAAATACACTTTTTTCGAATATCATTCAATCAAGGGCGAAGATGTGTGGGGTTTTGCGGCTTGATGCAAAGTAATATGATGCCTCCACAATCAAATTGAGGCAGATTCTCAGCTTCGTTGCTTCCCCTGAAAAACCACAGCAGCCACGCGCACAGAACAGGCAATGCCCGCGAACGAAGCTCAGCTGCCGCGACCGCCCTTGATCCGCCCGGAGAGAACGCCGAAACCATCAATGATCGCTTCCTGATTTTCAAGCCTCACCACTTCCAGCTGAACTTCCTGCAAGGCCAGCATCAGTCCAGGAATGGCCTCGCCATCGCCCTCCTCGGTCGCCTCGGCAATATCGCGCTCGAGCTCGGCCTTCTGCCATTTGAGAGCGCGGGTGCGTTTATGCAGCGCCAGCGCCTGCAGATATCCCTCGTGGGCATCCTCGGAGGCCGCCTCAACGGTCGCCGTCCAGATCCGTGCATTTCGGACCTGCGCCTCAAGCCGGGCTATAAACGCGCCCTGCCCGTCAGCCTCAAGCGCTGCAAACAATCGTTCGCGGTCAAACCGTCCGCCAGCCGATGCGGCGTCGAGCATCACCTGCAAGACCCGCATCAATCCCTTGTCATCGAACTCCAGCGCCGCCAGCTCGTCAAATTCGGTGTGCAGCATCTGCGGATGATTGGCGACTGTCATCACCAGCACGGTTTCACGCAACGACGGCATGGCGCCATGGCCCCGTACCATTCCCGACTGCGCCAGCCGCTCTGATACAGCCACATTGCGCCCTGACTGCTGTCCGCCGCCTCTGCCGTCACCGCGCTGGCCGTCTCGTCCGCCGCCGCCACGCTCAAACCCGCCACGGCCATAAGAACCGCTACCGGATTTGGCCTGATCCCGGTTGCCATAGCGAGGGCCACTGCCAAAAAACGCCCGCATGCGGTCGCGCATGTCCTGCTGGTAATGCCGGCGCAGGCTCTCGTCAGCGATCAGCGAGGTGGTCTGTTTGAGTTTTGCCTCCAGCTCGGCCCGGCTTTCCGGTGTCTCGAACACCCCGGCTCCCGCCTCGCGCGACCACACTACATCAGCCAGCGGACGCGCTGCGCCAATCACCGAATCGAACGGATCGCGACCGTCCTGACGGACAAGATCGTCAGGATCCTTGCCCGGCGGCAGCACCGCAATCCGCAAGGATCGGCCCGCCCCGATATTCGGCAATGCCAGATCAACCGTGCGGTTGGCCGCGCGTTGCCCGGCCTCATCCCCATCGAAGCAGAGCACCGGTTGTGGCGTTATCCGCCAGAGCAGTTTGAGCTGGTTTTCGCCCAGCGCTGTGCCGAGTGGTGCGACGACATTTTCGATGCCCGCCTGTGCCAGTGCGATCACATCCATGTAGCCCTCAACCACAATCAGCGTGCCGTCCTGCCCGCAGGCGCGCCTGGCGCGGGCAAAATTGTAAAGCACGTTGCCCTTGTGGAAGAGCTCGGTCTCGTTGGAATTGAGATATTTGGCAGGTGCGGTCGGTGACAACGCCCGGCCACCAAAGGCAATCACCCGCTCCCGCGACGACAGGATCGGAAACATGATGCGATCACGAAACCGGTCATAGGACACAGAGATCTCGGGGCCGTGGACAACCAGCCCGCAGGCCTCGATCTGGTCCTTGTCGACACCGCGCGAGGCCAGGTGTTCCTTCAAGGCACTGCGGCTGTCATTGCTGTAACCAAGCCGGAAGGCGGCAATCGTCCTGCCCGACAGGCCGCGGTCACGCAAATAGGCCCGCGCCTTGGCGCCCTGTGGCCCCTGAAGCTCGGCTTCGAAATACGACGCCGCCATTTCCATGACGTCTTCAAGGGTGGCGCGTTGGCGTTCGCGTTGCGCCGCTTGCGGGTCCGGCGCCGGCAGTGCGATCCCGGCCATGTCGGCCACGCGCTCAACCGCCTCGGGGAAATTCAGGCTCTCAAGCTCGGTGAGAAATTTGAAATGGTCACCCGAGACACCACAGCCGAAGCAATGGTAGCGGCCCTTGCGGTCCTCGCAGTGAAAGCTCGGGGATTTTTCGCCATGGAAGGGACAGCATGCCCACCAGTCGCCACGCGATGCATTGGTTTTCTTGCGATCCCAGGTCACATGTCTGCCAATCACGTCCGAGATCGGAACGCGTTCGCGGATGTCGTCAAGAAAGGACGGAGAAAACCGCAATATCGGCGCGCCTCCGGCGCAGCAAGTTGTCTGGTTGAAGATAGGAACTATATAGGCACTGCGGCAGGCGCTGGCAAAGGCCTTGGCACCTCACTCCCCGTTATGCACACCGGCAAACATGGCATGATGTATTTGCAGACAAACAATCCCTGCCAAACGCCGGAGCATTGCCGGCGCGCACCCCGCACTGCAGCCAAGCAGCTTTACTTGAACAGGCCCAAACGGATGGCGTAAACCACAGCCTGGGTCCGGTTGGAGCATCCAAGCTTCTTGGTCGCAATTGTTGCGTAGTGATTGACCGTGTGCTCTGAAAGCCCGGTGATCCGGGCTATCTCTGTACTGGTCTTGCCTTCCGCGGTCCACTTGAGGATTTCAACCTCACGGTCATTGAGAACCGATTTCGCTGCTTGATCGGCAACGCTGATTTCCGAAATCTGTTCGATCAGCATGGTGGAGAACAGAGAAAGCGTCGACAATTCCTCCACCGACAAAGGGGCACGATCTCCCATGAAAGAGACCGCGTGGCGCAGGCCATGGCTGTCGTGCACCGGAAAATACACACCCATTGTCAGATCGAAGCGGCCAAACAGCTCACCTGCATTATTCGGTTCGCTTCCCGGACGAGACTTGTTCACTTCATCGACATCGAACACCAGAGGCGTGATCTGCTTTCGCAGCTGGTCGAGGATGGGACTGTTGCGTGCAAGATCCAAGCGATCGTATTCCGCGATAAGTTCCGGCGGCCAGCTTGAAATCGTGGCCATTTGCGAAATCGTGCTGTCATCGCCGGAAATCGCTGATGGCAGCGTGATCACTGAAAAGTATCGAAACCCGAAGCTCACGCAGGTTCTGCGCAGCACCTGCATGGCATCAAAAATTGTGCGAATCGTTCCGATCAGCTCGAACGGGCCGGAAGAATGGGCTGGGTTGGGAGCAAAGGTCATGCTTCAATCGCTCGCCAGTACGATCGAGCGCACCATTTCCTGAAACTCGTGGCACAAACCGACGAGTTCGCCACCATTTTCGTCCCGATACCGGCCGGCAACTGCAATCAGCCGGTAGCATCCCCGGCCATCCTCGACCCGCATGACAAAGCTAAAGCCGTCGCGCTGGGTGGTCGCTGACCCGAGCAGTTGCTCAACAAGCTCAGCGTCCTCCGGGTGGTAACGCGCCATAATCTGGCTCAGGCTCACCGGTCCGTTTGACTTCTCCATCCCATGGATGCGGGCAGCATCCTCTGTCCAGAAAACATGGCCGGTCTCGATCTCCAGCCGCCAGACTCCCAACGCTCTTGTCGATCCGAGCAAGTCCACGATTTCGGCACAGGATACTCCGACATGATCTTGCTGCTGTTCAAGAAAATGCCGGTTTACCTGATCGAAATGGATTTGGGAGGTGACTGTCATGACGATGCATGTCCTTCTCTTGGTTCGCAGGCATGTGAGGCCACGAATCAATCATCCGCTAATTCACACCGCGTTACAGCCGATTCTGCATTTGGCACACTTCAATCTAGATGATGCGCGGATGAGCCGCATTAACCTGCGTCAACTCATCGGACAGGCGCCAGATATGTTCAGGCCTCGACGGCGCCTCTCGGGGCGGAGCTTACTGCAACAGGCCTTTGACCATACCGCAGGCCTTGGAAAAGTCCATCTGGCCGGGATAACGCTCCTTGAGCACATTCATGCATTTGCCCATGTCGCGCAGACCGGAAGCACCGGTTTCCGAGACCACCGACTTGCACAATTCACGCACTTCTTCCTCCGGCAGCTGCTGTGGCAGGAACTGACGGATGATGGCGATTTCATCGCGCTCCTGCTGTGCAAGCTCCACCCGGGCGTTTTCTTCGTAAATGGTCGCCGATTCTTCACGCTGCTTGATCATCTTGGTCAGAATCTGCAGAATATCGTCATCGCTGACCGCATCCTTGCCGGCACCGCGATTGGCGATGTCGCGATCCTTGATCGCCGCCTGGATAAGCCGCAGCGTCGACATACGACGCGTGTCCTTGGCGCGAATGGCATCCTTGAGCGTTTCGGTAAAACGTTCACGCATGATCAAACTTTCTCCGGCAGTTCCTACATTTCCCAATCGGGCCCGCACAGGCGGAAGCAGAGGATTACCCCCTCGTCCGCATCCTGTTCAAGTTATTTATTGGCTCATCCACGCCACGGTATTGATTGACCGCAGCCTGCGCCTTCTCTATTTACCGGCTTTTGAAAGACCGGAGAAGACCCATCCATCGCGGGAACTGCTTACCGCGGCTGGTTTCCGGCATCTTAAATGGCGATGCCCTGATTGAACATCAAGAGGCCTCGGCCCGGCGATGAAGCGGTTTTGAAACCGTGAACGGAGTTGACATGACCACGAGCCCCTGGACTGAAACAAAACCGACCGCCGTACTGGTTTTCGCCGACGGCACCGTTATCCATGGCCACGGCGTCGGCGCCACCGGTCAGGCTCGAGCGGAAGTCTGCTTCAACACCGCTCTCACCGGTTACCAGGAAATCCTCACCGATCCCTCCTATCTCGGCCAGATCGTCACCTTCACCTTTCCGCATATCGGCAACATCGGCGCCAATGACGAGGATATCGAGGATCTGACACCTGCCGCCCACATCGGCGCGGTTGGCGCGATCTTCAAGGCCGACATCAGCGAGCCCTCCAATTACCGCTCGACCGGGCACTTCGACGCATGGCTCAAGGCCCGCGGCATCATCGGGCTGTCGGGTGTCGACACCCGCGCGCTGACCGCCTGGATCCGCGAAAACGGCACCCCTAATGCAGTCATTGCTCACGATCCAACAGGCAATTTCGACATTCCCGCGCTGGCGGCGCAGGCGGTCGAGTGGAGCGGACTGGAAGGCCTCGATCTGGCCAAGGACGCCACGTCGGGCCAGTCATCAAGCTGGACGCAGGGGCCCTGGGTCTGGAACGAGGGATTTCCCGAGACCGGCGAACCCGTAGCACACATCGTCGCCGTGGATTATGGCGTCAAGCGCAACATTTTGAGA
>Ga0163216_100807_pt1 | contig 32881 bp, 28 predicted proteins | sample SynspAceP_FD_167610 | JGI IMG/M metagenome (GOLD analysis project Ga0163216, IMG submission 167610) | Saline lake microbial communities from Ace Lake in Antarctica - Synechococcus sp. Ace-P (Illumina Assembly) | ecosystem: Environmental > Aquatic > Non-marine Saline and Alkaline > Saline ...
ACAGATCAACCCCGAACAGAACTTGGGTCGCGCCATATTTGCTGGTGAGTTTTTTGACATCAAGCAGCATCCGAACTGCTCCCCAGATAGGCTTCCTGCACAGCGGCAGATTGGCGGATGTCTTCAGGCGACCCGCTGGCAATGATTTTTCCATAGACCAGAACAGAGATTTCATCGGCCAGTCTGAAGACCGCATCCATATCATGCTCCACCAACAGAATCGGAATGGTGTGTTTCAGGTCCTCCAGAAACGCTGTCATCGCAGCTGTGCCTTCCGGACCAAGACCCGCCATCGGCTCATCCAGCACCAAAAGGCTCGGCTCCAGTGCCAGCGCGCAGGCAAACTCCAATTGTCGCCGTTCGCCGTGGGAAAGTTCCATGGCGCGGATATCAGCCCGGTCCTGCAGGCCGACTTTTTGCAACGCGGCTTCTGCAGCAGAGCGTAAAGCCTGATCCTTCCAGACGTTTTTGAAAAAGTGAAAACTGCCGCCCTGACGCGCTTGAACCGCCAGCATGACATTGCGGCGCGCAGACCATTCCAGCAATAAATTGGAAACCTGAAAACTGCGGCCAAGTCCCATATGAACCCGGCGCTCGGCGGACAGATGCGTTACATCCCGGTCTTTCAGAATAATTTGGCCCTCGTCAGGCGTCAAAAATCCGGAAATCTGGCCGATCAGTGTGGACTTTCCAGCCCCATTGGGGCCTATCAATGCGTGCAGCCTGCCCGGCAGAACTGACAGGGAGACATGATCGCTGGCCTGTACGGCCCCAAAGCGCTTGGACAGATTTTTGATCTCAAGGATTGGCTGTGGACTATCAGTCATGGCGGGTTCTCCCGCCAATCAGGCCCATGATGCCGCCATTGGCAAACAGAACCGTTGCCAAAAGAATGAGGCCCAGGAAGAACTGCCAGCGGTCCGTCAGTCCACCAAGATAGGTTTCCAGAAGCACAAACACGATTGCGCCGATGAGTGGCCCAACCAGCCGCCCGACACCACCCAGAATGACGAAGATGATCAATTCGCCTGACATGTGCCAGCTAAGGCTTGTTGGGCTGACAAAGCCGTTCAACTCGCCAAACAAAGCCCCGGCCATCGCAACGATCATGGCGGAAATGACAAAAGCGGTGAGCTTGACGGGGAAAGGCGCGATGCCAATGCTGGAGAGGCGCAGCGCGTTCATCCGCGCGCCCTGCAGCGCCGCGCCAAAACGGGCATTCACAAATCGCCAGCAGAGCAACAGCACCAACAGCAGAACGGCAAAACACAGTAGAAAAAACGAGAACGCCTTATCGGTCTGGACGCCGGGAAACTCATTGCGCAAATAGATCGACAGCCCATCCTCCCCGCCATAAGCGGGCCAGGAAATGGCGAAATAATACAGCATCTGGGCGAAGGCCAGCGTGATCATGATGAAGTAGACACCAGAGGTGCGCAGGGAGATGAAGCCGATCAGCAAAGCCAGCAAACCGGCCAGCAAAAGCGCGATCAGCCAGATTTGCAGCATCTGATTGGTGCCAGCCAATTCAAACGGCATAGTGGCAAACAAGCTGTCATCAAAGGCATGGAATGCAGCAATGCCGGTCACATAGGCACCCAGACCAAAAAAGGCAGCGTGGCCAAAGCTGACCATGCCGCCATAGCCAAGCGCAAAATTCAGCCCTATCCCGGCAAGGCCCAGGACAGTCATTCGGGTCAGCAGATTAATGATATAGGTCTCGCCGGAGATGTGAGCGATGAAGGCGGCCACAGGCAGGCCTACCAGAACAACAAGACTGACCCAGGGTTCACGTGACATATCAGACACTGCTCGTGCCGGTTGCCGGAAACAGGCCCTGCGGCCGGACGGCCAGCACAATCGCCATCACCACATAAATGGCCATGGATGCCAGAGACGAGCCAAGCGTCGTGGCATCTGAATTGTTCATGAAAAGCTGGAAGAAAGAGGGTAGGAAAACACGGCCCAACGTATCCACCAGTCCTACAAGCAACGCGCCAATCAGCGCGCCTTTGACGGAGCCAATGCCGCCAATCACGATGACGACGAAGGCCAGGATCAGAACCGGCTCGCCCATGCCAACCTGAACCGATGAGAGCGCGCCAACCATGGACCCTGCCAGCCCGGCAAGCGCTGCACCAAGGGCAAAGACGATGGTGTAGACAAGCCGAATATTGACGCCAAGGGCTGCTATCATTTCCCGATCGGACTCCCCGGCCCTGATGCGCATTCCCAGCCGCGTGCGGGCAATCAGCCAATACAATCCCAGCGCCACCAGCAGGCCCACAAAGATGATCAGCAATCTGTATTTGGAATAAGTCAGCCCGCCAATCAATTCGATCGTGCCGGAAAAGGCCTCTGGCACATCCAGAAACAGTGGCACATCGCCAAACACCCAGCGCGTGCCTTCCGAGGCAATCAGAATCAGTGCAAATGTCGCCAGCACCTGATCCAGATGATCGCGGGCATAAAGGCGCTGCATGACGACCATTTCCAGCAAAGCGCCAGCAACAGCCGCACCTGCCATCCCAGCCAGGAGGCCCAAAAAGAAAGAGCCTGTCTCCACCGAGACAAAGGCGCAGCAAAACGCGCCGATCATGTAGAGCGAGCCGTGCGCCAGATTGATCAGTCCCATGACCCCGAACACAAGTGTAAGGCCAGCAGCCATCAGGAACAATGTCACGCCCAATTGCAGACCGTTCAAAACCTGTTCGGCTATCAGTAAGGTGGACATTCAGATCTTTCCCGACAAGAAAAACCCGGCTTCACCGCTTTGGTTGAAGCCGGGTTCAGTTCGTTTTTGGCAGACTACATTTTGCAATCAACAGCGTATGCATCGCTATGATTTTCAAGACCGGTAGATACGATCTTGTTGGTCAGAACGTCACCTTCCTTGATCACTTCGCGAACATAGATATTCTGGATCGGATGGTGGTTCGGGCCAAAGCTGAAATCACCACGAACGGATTCAAAGTCAGCTGCACGCAATGCGTCACGGAAAGCCGCCTTGTCCGACACCTCTGTTTTTGCAGCAGCAGACAGAATCAGATTAGCGGTGTCAAAACCCTGACTGGCATAGAGCGATGGAAGACGGCCATATTCTTCGGTGAAAGCTTCGACGAAGGCTTTATTGGCCGGGTTCGGAAGGTCCTTGGACCACTGCGAAGAATTTTTGACGCCAAGAGCAGCATCGCCAACAGCACCCAAGATGCCCTGATCAAACGAGAATGCCGGGCCAAGCACCGGAAGATCAACACCGGATTGGGCATATTGTTTCATAAAGGCAATGCCCATGCCGCCTGGCAGGAAGAAGAAGACGCTGTCTGCATCCGAGTTTTTGATCTGGGCAATTTCAGCAGCATAATCTGTCTGGCCGAGTTTGGTGTAAATCTCGCCAGCAGCATCTCCCTTGTAGAAGCGCTTGTAGCCTGTCAGCGCATCTTTGCCCGCTGGATAATTAGGCGCAAGAATGAAGCTTTTGCTGTAACCGGCATCATTGGCATAATTGCCCATGGCTTCATGCAGATTGTCATTCTGCCATGCCGCATTGAAATAGTTTTCATGGCAACCTTTTCCGGCCAATGCGGACGGACCGGCATTGGGGCTGATGTAGAAGGTTCCACCGCGCACAGTTTTTGGAACAACTGCCATTGCAAGATTGGACCAGATAATACCGGTCAATACATCGACCTTGTCGCTGGAGATGAATTTATCGGCGATCTTGACCGCATTTTCCGGCTTGCGCCCGTCATCTTCAATCAAGAGCTCAATTTGTTGATCGCCTGCCATTTTCAGGGCCAACTGAAAACCGTCTCTGACATCCACACCCAGGCTTGCGCCACCGCCGGATAAGGTCGTGATCATACCAACCTTGAGTTCGGCGCTGGCTGTTGTGGCTACAGCCAATGACAGCACTGCCACCGACAAGGCTGTCGTTGCGGCCAAAACTGTTTTCTTCATAAGTCTCTCCCAATTGGATAGGGGTTGCCCCCTAGTGTTTTTTGCTGTGTTTGTTTTGTTGCTGTGCCTGTTGTAAACGGCTCCGACGCATTTCAGCAAGCCACACATAGCGCCAGACCCGGAGTATCAGTCAATATGCCGAAATTTGCTGCCAATTTGAATTGGCTCTTTACAGATTTGCCTATGCTGGACCGGTTTGACGCAGCCAGCCAAGCTGGCTTCAAAGCCGTGGAGTACATGTTTCCTTTTGATTATGACATCAATGATTTAGTGGAAAAACTTCGTTCTCTGAATCTGATTCAAGTTCTGTTCAATATGCCACCAGGTGATTGGGCGGCAGGTAATCGGGGCCTTGGGTGCTTGCCAGATCGCGTTGATGAATTCCGCGCATCGGTTCAAACCGCCATTGACGCTGCCAATGCATTGAATTGCCCCACGGTGAACTGCCTGTCCGGTATACCGGCACTCGGCAGTGACCCCGCCTTGCTAGAGCAAACCTTCGTGGAAAACCTGCGCTATGCTGCCGCTGAGTTTGCCAAGCATGACATTCATCTGGTGATAGAGGCCATCAATACACGCGATATGCCGGGCTTCTATCTCAACACATCCGCGCAGGCTTTTGACATTATCGAAAAGGTCGGATCGGATAATCTGTCTTTGCAATATGACATTTATCATATGCAGGTGATGGAGGGGGATCTGGCCAATACACTTGCAACCAATCTGCACCGCATCGGGCATTTGCAGCTTGCCGACAATCCAGGACGGAATGAGCCGGGTACAGGCGAGATCAATTACCCATTTCTATTCCGTCACATCGACGCGATTGGGTATGAGGGTTGGATTGGATGCGAGTACAAGCCGATTGGGGATACAGTGGCAGGGCTTGGTTGGATGAAAGAGATGAATTGACCGCAACAACTCTATGTCGCTGCGGTCAAAATATCTGTCAAATCTCTAAGCCTGAATATCAGTCCAGGCTGAATCGGCTTCGCTTGACTTCACACAGGCGACAATAAAGGCCACGCCGTCAACGCCATCATTCACAGTTGGGAAATGGACGGCTTTGTCTGCTGCCTGATTATTCCGGAATGCCGTAATAGCTGCTGCCGCTTCACTGTATATATTGGCAAAGCCTTCCAGATACCCTTCGGGGTGTCCTGGTGGAATGCGAGACATACGCTCCGCCTCCGGTCCGACGGTCGGGCCGCCACGTGTCAGGATACGAGGTGGTTCGCCATAGGGTGTGTGCAGCATGCGGTTCGGGTTTTCCTGTTCCCAGGACAGGCCGCCCTTGGTGCCATAAATACGCAGTCTCAACCCGTTTTCATTGCCAGGGGCAACCTGACTGGCCCAGATCATGCCTTTTGCGCCGTTTTCATAACGCAGCATGACGTGAATATTGTCATCCAGATCACGGTCAGGAACAAAGGTTGTGAGGTCCGCTGCAAGCTTTTCTGCTTTCAGGCCTGATACGTAGCCCGCCAGATGATAAGCGTGGGTTCCGATATCCCCCACACAGCCACCTATACCGGATTGTTTGGGATCCGTGCGCCAAGCCGCTTGCTTCTGGCCAGTTCCCTCAAGTGCCTCGGTGAGCCAGTCCTGAGGGTATTCCGCCTGAATGATTTGAATTTTGCCGAGATCGCCATTGGCGACCATGGCTCTTGCGTGACGGATCAGCGGGTAGCCGGAATAATTATGCGTCAGAACAAACAGCCTGCCGCTTGTTTCAACCAGTTTTGCCAGTTCCTGAGCGTCTTCAAGGCTGGTGGTCATCGGCTTGTCGCAGATCACATGAATGCCAGCTTCCAAAAACGCCTTTGCAATCGGAAAATGCATGTGATTTGGGGTAACAATCGCCACCGCTTCAATGCCATCACGGCGCGCGCCTTCGGCGATTGCCATCTCAGCAAAGTCACCATAGGCCCGGTCAGCATCCACTCCCAATTCCACACCAGAGGCTTTGGACTTTTCCGGTGTCGACGAAAACGCACCCGCAACCAATTCAAAATGGTCATCCATGCGGGCAGCTATCCGGTGGACGCCCCCAATAAAGGCGCCCTGCCCGCCGCCAACCATGCCATATTTGATTTTGCTCATGAGGCCCTCTTACACATATCTGTTGACGATGTTTTCCAGATATTCCTGGCGTCCGGATTTTGGCTCCGGATTGATGCCATCAGCATGCACCCAGCCTGCAATGTCATCAAGCGCGTAGCTTCCATCGAGCATTTTTTGTGCTTCGGGATGGCTCCAGCCAGCGTAGCGATCTTCTACAAAACCATCCATCACACCGTCTTCCAGCATGGCAGCTCCAGCTTTCAAAGACCGTGCCAAAACGTCAATGCCGCCAATATGTGAGACAATCAAATCTGCTGGCTCGGTTGATTGACGACGCAGTTTGCTGTCAAAATTGAACCCACCCGAGGTGAGGCCGCCACCTTTCAGGATGTAGTACATTGCCAAAGCCATTTCCGGCACATTGTTGGGGAACTGATCAGTATCCCAACCGGACTGATAATCATTGCGGTTGGCATCGACGGACCCAAAAATTCCCAGAGCCATTGCCGTGCAGATTTCATGCTCAAAGGAGTGATTGGCCAGAACAGCATGACCGACCTCTATGTTGACCTTCACTTCATTTTCCAGGCCGTGCGCTTTCAGCAAGCCATAGACGGTAGCCACATCGTAATCATATTGATGTTTTGTGGGTTCCTGAGGTTTCGGCTCGATGAGAATGGTGCCTTTGAAACCGATTTTGTGTTTGTAATCAACGACCATGCTCAAGAAGCGGCCAAGTTGATTCAACTCGCGTTTCATATCAGTGTTGAGCACTGTCTCGTAGCCTTCACGGCCACCCCAAAGAACATAGTTCTCACCACCCAGCTGATGAGTCACATCCATTGCGTGTTTAACCTGAGCGGCCGCATAGCCAAAGACAGCCGGATCGGGATTGGTTGCACCGCCGGACATAAAGCGCTTGTGGGAAAACAGGTTTGCTGTGCCCCAAAGCAGCCGTGTTTTCGACGTCTCCATTTTGGCAGCGAATATGTCTGCGATCTCGCTGACATTGCGGTTGCTTTCCGCCAGCGTATCACCTTCTGGCGCAATGTCGCGATCATGAAAACAAAAGAACGGTGCGTTTAGAATATCGAACATCTCGAAGGCCACATCTGCCTTCAGGCGTGCCCCTTCCATGGTTTCTCCAAACCAGGGACGATCGAGGGTCTGTCCGCCAAAGGGATCGCTGCCGGGCCAGCAGAAACTATGCCAATAGGCGATCGCCACCCGTAGATGTTCTTCCATGGACTTGCCCATAACAATCTCAGTGGGATTGTAATGGCGATACGCAAACTCGTTGTCGCTGTCAGGGCCTTCATATTTGATTGTCGGGATGTCGCCGAAAAATCCGGTGCTCATGTGTTTTTCCTCTCCCTTATATTAGTGGTTTCAACGCTGGATAGAGCGCCTGATAGGTTTGATATTTTTCCTGATAAGCAGCGGTCAGCTTCGCATTTGGCGAAATGGTTTCGACAATACGCGGCTGGCTGCAAATTTCTGCGGGGTTTGCGCCCGTTGCTGCAGTCAGGCCAAGACGAGCGGCACCAAAGCCACCGCCAAAATCGCCAGCTTCGGGCAAATGCAGTTCAATGTTCATTGCGGTTGCCAGAATATCCAACAACACTTTGCTGCGGGCACCGCCGCCCGCAACCAATGCACTGTCGATTTTGGAACCGGCAGCAGACAGGACGCGCAGACTGTCGCAGAAGGCAAAGGCTATGCCTTCCAGAACCATCTGTGTCAGGACTGCTTTATCCGTGCTGTGATCAATGCCAATAAATGCGCCGCGCGCAGAAGCGTCATTATGCGGTGTTCGCTCACCGGACAGATAAGGCAGAAACAGCCCGCGTGCAGGCCCGTTCAATGGCCCCTCCAGAGCGGCAGTCAGTTCAGGTGCTGATGTGCCCGTTGTGTTCGACAACCAGGTCAAGCTGTCCATGGCTGACAGAATGACACCCATTTGATGCCATGTATCCGGTATTGCATGGCAAAATGCGTGAACAGCGCCATCGGTGTTGGGAGAGAACCGGTCATTACAGATAAACAACACACCGGATGTGCCCAAAGAGACAAACGCCGAGCCCGGAACAACCGTGCCAAGGCCGCACGCTGAGGCGGCATTGTCACCACCGCCACCTGCGACAGCAATGCTTCCGCTTAAGCCCCACTCAGCGCATAAATCGTCGCGCAAATTGCCAGATGTCGCGCTGCCTTCAACCAGATCCGGCATATGGTCCATCGACAGGCCGGTAGCCTCTAACAATTCTGGCGACCATTTACGCCCAGCAACGTCGAGCCACATCGTGCCAGCGGCATCTGACATGTCTGAGGCAAACTCTCCGGTCAGCCAAAGCCGCACATAATCCTTGGGTAAAAGCACTTTATGCGTTGCTTCGAATATGTCCGGTTCGTGCTTCGCAACCCAGGCCAGTTTCGGCGCGGTAAATCCGGCCATGACGATGTTTCCGGCAATGCCACGGAAATCAGCCTTCGCCTCCAACTCGGTACATTCTTTTGCTGACCGCCCATCGTTCCACAAAATACAGGGACGCAAGGGCTTGTGGTCTTTCCCTAGCAGTGTTGCACCATGCATGTGACCAGATAGTCCAATGCCCTGCAAACGCGACAGCGCTTCAGGTTGGGCCGCCTTGACCAGAGCCATGGCCTGCCGGGTTGCGGTAATCCAGCTTTCCGGGTCCTGTTCTGACCAACCGGGCTGAGGGCGGGTTACATCCATGGAAGCGCTTTCGCTTGCCAGGATGGTCTGGTCTGCATCGATCAGGACGGCTTTCACCGCCGATGTTCCGATATCCAGACCAAGGTAAGTTGGTGTGCTCACAGTCCCCCCAATTATCTATTGCGTTGATGTGCCATTCGGCGATTGCAGCGAATTTGACTTTCTTATGAATTGAGGACGACCGTATTGGGGCGACAGTCCAATATCAATTGCAATCAGTATCATCGTCTTGATGGTTTTCCATCAGACATCACCTAAAATCAGATCAGACGGGGTCAATCAGAATGACGCGCAAATCATTGACATTTGTCAGTGTCGGCCCGGTCATGACCAACCGGTTTATGGCCTCAAAGAAGCTGTAACTGTCAAAGCCGGACAGATCATCAATGGCGCGTCGACCTGCTTGGCGGCCCAAGGCGATATCACCGGGCAGATAAAACGCTCCGGCATTGTCCTGCGTTCCGTCAATCCCGTCCGTGTCACAGGCCAGCGCCGAAACACCGGGCATGTCATCGGCGGCATTGGCAAAGCTCAGCAGAAAGGCTGTATTGCGGCCGCCGCGTCCTGCCGGCCCATTCACGGAAACGGTTGTTTCTCCGCCCGAGATAAGCGCGAGTGGCGGCTGTGCGGGTTGGCCGTAATTACGGACCTGTTTGGCAATACCAGCCATGACCAGACCAACGTCCTGCGCTTCACCCTCGATAGCGTCACCAAGGATCAGCGGCGTGTAACCTGCCCGCTTTGCCACCTCTGCAGCCGCTTCCAAAGATGCCTGCGGCTTGGCAACCAGAGTGCTTTGTGAGTTGCTAAAACAGGCCGATGAAGGATCAGGCGTTTCTGCACTAGCCTGTTCCAGAAATTTCGCAATGTGTGGCGGCAGGCTGATTTTGTAACGGCCCAATATATCAATGGCATCTGCCACCGTGGACGGGTCGGCGATTGTCGGTCCGGATGCAATTGTCCCAAAATCATCGCCCGGCACATCCGAGATGCCAAGTGTTACCAATCTGGCGGGATAGACGGCAGCAGCCAACCGTCCACCCTTGATGGCAGACAAATGCTTGCGAACAACATTCATCTCGTGAATGGCAGCGCCTGATTTCAGCAGAGCTTTGTTGATGGCCTGCTTGTCATCAAGGGTAAGGCCTTTTCCCGGCAAAGGCAGCAAAGATGAACCACCACCGGATACCAGAAACAGGACCAGATCATTTTCACCGGCAGATTCAGCAATAGCCAGAATGCGCTCTGCGGCATCCATGCCATTTGCGTCCGGGACCGGGTGATTTGCTTCCACAATTTCAATATGCTGGCACGAAACCGCTGCGCCATATTGAGTGACGACCAGACCGGTTGGAACCAGGCCCCATGACTGCAGGATTTTGTCTTCTGCGGCTTTCGCCATGGCAGCCGAAGCTTTGCCTGCGCCCAAGACAATGACGCGACCTTGCGGCTTCTCGGGAAGATGTGGCGGAACAACCAAATCAGGATTTGCCGCGGCAACCGCAGCATCGAACATGTCACGCAGGAGGGTCTCAGCAGACATCATGCGGCAGATTTGGAGTTTGTTTCCCGCCCCAACACGACGACGACCGTGTATTTGTTCACCCGCTCGTAAAGATCAATCACATCGTGATTCCACATGCGGATACAGCCACTGGAAACGGATTTTCCGATTGATTTGGGGTCCGTCGTCCCATGAATGCGATAGAGCGTGTCCACATCACCCTCAAACAGATAAAGGGCACGGGCACCCAGTGGATTGTCCAATCCTCCGGCCATGCCTTCAGGGCCATATTTCCTGAGTTCGGGGCGACGCTGTTTCATTTCTTCTGGCGGACGCCAGCTTGGCCAGCGACGTTTTCCGACCACATACGCCCGGCCAGACCAAGCCATGCCGGCCTTGCCAACGCCAACGCCGTACCGCATGGCGTAATCATTTTCATGAATCAGGTAGAGGTAGTGATTGACCGGGTCGACCACGACTGTGCCGGGTCTTTCTTTGGTCTTGTAGCGCACAACCTGCCTGTAAAGGCGCTTGTCTGCTTTTCCAGCAACTGCCAGAGCGTCCAGCGGAAACTCTTCCTCAGGCTTTGGACCATAGGCGGTTGCATAATAGTCATCATCCAGCAGACCGACGTCCAGCCCATCCGGCGTGCAGGCAGTCAGGGCCAGCGCAGCACACCCCATCAAGAGGGCTCGGCGCGTCATGAGCACTGAAGTCTTTGAGAAATCCTGATTCATATCAGACCTGTTTTAAGCGGCATATCGCCGGTTTACCCAAGCAATAAGGTCATGACAAGGGAAACCGGAAGTCGACCGTGCGCTATTGACACTGGACAATCGGAAAAAAATTTGTCCAAATGGTAAAATATTTTTCGAACGGAGAGGCCAAATGGCAGAAAACGGACAGGAAGCAGACATCAAAGCCGGGCGACTGGATGCTGACGACTATGTCAGAAACTTCTCAGACGCCTACCCTCTTCTGAATAAGCGCGAGGCCTTTGTTGAATCCGAGCGCTGCTATTTCTGCTATGACGCCCCCTGCGTCCAGGCCTGTCCCACGTCCATTGATATTCCGCAATTCATCCGTCAGATCGCGACGGATAATCCCGATGGCTCAGCCAAAACGATTTTTGAGCAAAACATTCTGGGTGGCATGTGCGCCAGAGTCTGCCCGACTGAGCAGCTTTGTGAAGAGCTCTGTGTGCGCGAAGTTGCCGAGGGAAAGCCGGTCAAGATTGGTCAGCTTCAACGCTACGCAACAGACCATTATATGGCCCACAAGCCTCAGCCGTTTGAGCGCGCCGCGCCAACAGGCAAAAAAATTGCCGTGGTTGGTGCTGGTCCTGCCGGCCTGTCCTGTGCTCACCGCCTTGCCAGCCATGGACATGATGTCGTGCTGTTTGACGCGAAGGAAAAACCGGGCGGCCTCAACGAATATGGCATTGCCGCTTACAAGACGACTGAGGAGTTCGCTCAGGCAGAGGTTGATTTTGTCCTCGGTATTGGCGGCATCACAGTTGAAACCGGTAAAGCACTTGGGCGCGATGTAACTCTGTCCCAATTGCGCAACGACTATGACGCCGTATTTCTGGGGGCCGGTCTTGGCGGTGTAAACGCCCTGGGCCTTGCCGGAGAAGACGCGGATGGCGTGATGGATGCGGTCAGCTATATTGAGGATTTGCGACAAGCAGACCAACTCGGCGCTTTGCCCGTAGGCCGCAAGATCGTGGTGATTGGCGGCGGCATGACAGCCACCGATATTGCCAACCAGACCAAGCGACTGGGTGCTCAGGACGTTACAATCGTCTATCGGCGCGGGCAGGATCGTATGAATGCCAGCGACAAGGAACAGAAATTTGCGCAAACCACTGGTGTGACCATCCGCACCTATGCCGCGCCCAAGGAACTGGTTGCCAATGGCTCTGTGCGGGCCATCACCTTTGAAACCATGCAAGATGACAATGGCAAGCTTGTCGGAACTGGCGAAACCTTCACCCTGGAAGCCGATATGGTTTTCAAAGCCATTGGGCAGACGTTGCACGGGGCAGAATTGGGGTCCGATTTTTCCGATGTTGAGTTGGAGCATGGCCGCATTCGTGTCGATGAAAACCGCAAAACCAACCTGCCGGACGTCTGGGCAGGAGGCGACTGTATCTCCGATGGCGATGATCTGACTGTTATTGCGGTTGAAGACGGTAAAATTGCCGCTGAAAACATCAACTCAATCCTGAAAGCGTAGGGAGACAGACCATGGCAGATCTTCGAAGCAATTTTGTTGGTATCAAGTCCCCTAACCCGTTTTGGCTCGCTTCCGCGCCGCCAACGGACAAAGCCTATAATGTCGTCCGTGCTTTCAAAGCCGGTTGGGGTGGTGTTGTCTGGAAAACGCTCGGGGAAGACCCGGCCATCGTCAACGTCAACGGGCCGCGCTATGGCGCTACCTGGTCCAATGATCGTCGCCTCATCGGCCTCAACAATATTGAGCTGATTACCGACAGACCACTGGACGTCAATCTACGCGAAATCAAGGAAGTGAAACGTGACTGGCCGGATCGGGCCATGGTCGTGTCACTGATGGTACCGTGTGAAGAAAGCAACTGGATCAACATTCTGAAGCGGGTGGAAGACACTGAAGCTGATGGCATTGAACTGAATTTTGGTTGCCCTCACGGCATGTCGGAACGGGGTATGGGTGCAGCGGTTGGCCAGGTTCCCGAATATGTGGAAATGGTCACCCGCTGGTGTAAGCAACACAGCAATATGCCGGTGATCGTGAAGCTGACGCCCAATATTTCAGATATCCGCACAGCGGCCCGTGCCGCCAATGCAGGCGGTGCTGATGCGGTGTCTCTGATCAACACCATCACCTCAATCATGAGCGTAAATCTCGATACATTTGCACCCGAGCCGACCATTGATGGCAAAGGCACCCATGGCGGCTATTGCGGTCCGGCAGTCAAGCCGATTGCACTCAATATGGTATCGAAGATTGCAACTGACCCTGAAACCGCCAAACTGCCAATCTCGGGTATTGGTGGCGTTACGACCTGGCGTGATGCGGTGGAATTTATCGCGCTTGGCTGTGGCAATGTGCAGGTGTGCACGGCTGCCATGACGTATGGCTTCAAGATTGTTGAAGACATGATTGATGGCCTGTCGGACTATATGGACGACAAGGGCTTCACGGGTGTTGAAGAGATCGTTGGCAAAGCCGTGCCAAATGTGACCGATTGGCAGTATCTCAATCTCAACCACATCACCAAGGCTGTCATTGATCAGGATTCGTGCATCAAATGCGGCCGGTGCCATATCGCGTGTGAAGATACATCGCATCAGGCAATCACGTCCATGCTGGATGGCGAGCGTCATTATGAGGTGATTGACGAGGAATGCGTCGGTTGTAATCTGTGTGTGGTTGTCTGTCCGGTCGAAAACTGCATCACCATGGAAGAGATGACCGAAGGTGTTGATCCACGCACAAGCACTCCGATTTCCGATGAGTACGCCAACTGGACAACCCATGTGAACAACCCCTCATCGCCGAACTTCATTCCGGCCAAGGCGATTGAACCAGCGGAGTAATCTCATGTCCCGACAAACGGTCACTGGTGTAGGCGGCATTTTCTTTCGCGCGAAAGACCCTGGCGCACTAGCCAGTTGGTACCAGGAGCATTTGGGTGTGGATGAGGTCCCAAAAGACTATGACACACCGGGCTGGCAGACTGAATCGGGGACGACAGTGTTCGCCCCCTTTGCGGCAGACACTGACTATTTTGGACGCCCTGAGCAAAACTGGATGATCAATTTCCGCGTCGCGGACATGGATGCGATGGTGGCACAACTGGAGGCAGCCGGGATTGCCGTCAAACGCGATCCTGAAACCTACCCCAATGGCCGCTTTGCTCGCCTGCATGACCCGGAAGGCAATCCAGTGGAATTGTGGGAACCGGCGTAGTAGGCAGAATACTCGCCAGACTCATCCGCCATTACCTGCGTGGTAACAGTCCCTGCATAAACAAAGTTTCAAGAGTTGTTGCAGCGTCTTGGTAAATCTTGTCACGTTTGTCTTCGCCAAGCAGCGCGGCTACTTGAACCTCGAAATCCGCATAATGCTGGGTTGTCGCCCACAACATGAAGATCAGGTGATTGGGATCAACCCGATTGAGTTGCCCGCTGTCACACCAATAGCGTATTACAGCCGCTTTTTGCTCCACCAGTTCTTTCAAATGGCCTTGCAGTACCGTGCCGAGCATCGGTGCGCCATTGAGAATTTCATTGGCAAAGAGACGTGAATCTTCCGGTCGTTCTTTTGACATGGCCAGCTTAGCGCGCATGTAATTGCGTATCTGCTCAGCAGGATCGCCATCAGGATCAAGCTGTTCCAATGGTTCCAGCCAGCGCTCCAGCACCAGTTCCAGCACCGCAACATAGAGCACTTTCTTGCTTCTGAAATAATACAGTAAATTGGGCTTTGTCATGCCGGAGGCTCTGGCCAACTCATCAACCGTTGCGCCACGAAACCCAGTTGATGCAAAGATACTCAGCGCTCCGTCGAGGATGCGTTCCTGATTGCGAATCTGAATGCGGGTAGCTTTGCGCGGCTTCACACGATCTCCCCGCTCTTGCCTCGGTCTTGGTTCTGGTTCACCCAAATCCATAAGTGTGTGTACCTACTTCTCCCCAAGGCCCCTGCATTGGTGTTTTTCTGACACCTGTTTTTTGCAGCAATACCTTCAATTGACACCATGGAAAGGGCTTGTGGGCTTTTCCGATTGTGTCTAACGTCTCATTTGACCAATTGGTCAGAAATTCCGGTTCACCTAACGGCGTGTCAGCCATAATGTCAAATTGACGTTTGCGCGGCCCAAGGGTGTAACAGAGTTCTCTTTGTGGTTCTTGAAGGTCTTCTTCTGGGGCCTTTTGGGGTCTTCTGGCCGGTGGTGTAGATTTGGGGAGTGCGGGACGCCATGAATATTCAAACACCCAACAAGAATAACAGCCTTGAAGCTTTTTGGATGCCGTTTACGGCCAATCGGCAGTTCAAGGAATCTCCACGCATGTTCGTTGGGGCCAAAGACATGCACTATGTCACCGCTGACGGGCGCGAGGTGCTGGATGGCACCGCTGGTCTGTGGTGCGTGAATGCTGGTCATTGCCGCCCGAAGATCACAGAAGCCATTCAGAAACAGGCAGCTGAATTGGACTACGCGCCCGCGTTTCAGATGGGCCATCCCAAAGCGTTTGAATTGGCGGAGCGCCTCGTCGACTATATGCCAGATGACATCAATCATGTGATGTACACCAATTCCGGATCTGAATCGGTGGAGACCGCGTTGAAGGTTGCGCTGGCCTACCACCGGGTAAAGGGAGACGGGTCACGGTTCCGCCTGATTGGCCGCGAGCGCGGTTATCACGGTGTGAATTTCGGCGGCATATCGGTTGGTGGCATTGTTTCGAACCGCAAGATGTTCGGTACGTTGCTGACGGGGGTTGATCACCTACCCCACACCCATGACATTGAAAACAATGCGTTTACACGTGGCATTCCAGATCATGGCGCCGATTTGGCTGACGAGTTGGAGCGGATTTGCACTTTGCACGACCCTTCAACCGTTGCAGCCGTAATCGTCGAGCCTGTAGCTGGATCAACAGGTGTTTTGATACCACCTCAAGGTTATTTACAGCGCCTGAGAGACATCTGTGACAAACACGGTATTTTGCTGATATTTGATGAAGTCATCACCGGCTTTGGTCGTTTGGGATCACCCTTTGCAGTACAGCATTTTGGTGTCACCCCAGATATTGTGATTACAGCCAAAGGCCTGACAAGCGGCGTCATCCCCATGGGGGCGGTATTTGTAAAAGACCATATTTACGAGGCTTTCATGCAAGGCCCACCGCATATGATCGAGTTCTTCCATGGTTATACCTATTCCGGAAACCCCATGGCGGCTGCCGCAGCTTTGGGCGCGCTTGATACCTATGAGGAAGAAGGACTGTTTCAAAAAGGTCAGGAGCTTGGACAATATTGGGAAGATGCGCTGCATTCGCTGAAAGGCCTGCCGCATGTCATAGATATCCGCAATATCGGCCTCATCGGTGCTATTGAGCTGGAACCGATTGCAGGGGAACCCACAAAGCGTGCATTCTCTTGCTTCCTGGAAGCCTATGAACGCAATCTTCTAATCCGCACGACTGGTGATATCATTGCCTTATCACCACCTCTAATTGTTGAAAAAACCCATATTGACCAACTTATCGACACGCTGTCCGGCGTGTTGAAAGACGCAGCGTAAGGAAATTATAAAATGGCACGCGTAAATAATATTATTGGTGGCAAACCTCACATCAGCCAAAGCGGCCGCACTGCGGCGCTCTATAACCCGGCAACGGGCGAGCAGAATGGAGAGGTTGGTCTTTCATCCGCGTCTGAACTGGACATGGCTGTTGAAGCTGCAAAAGCTGCGCTTCCTGGATGGGCCAATCTGCCGCCGCTGAAACGTGCCGCTGTGATGTTCAAGGTCAAATATCTGATTGAACAGAATTTCGACCGGATTGCGGAAGCTATTTCTGCCGAACATGGCAAAACCCATGATGATGCGCTTGGTGAAGTGCAGCGCGGCCTGGAAGTTGTGGATTTTGCCTGTGGCATCCCTCACCTTTTGAAAGGCGAGTTTTCCCGCAATGTCGGTCCATCCATCGACAGTTTTTCCGACCGTCAGCCACTGGGTATCGTGGCCGGTATTACGCCTTTTAATTTCCCGGCCATGGTGCCACTCTGGATGTATCCAATGGCGATAGCCTGCGGCAATTGCTTCATTCTGAAACCATCTGAAAAAGACCCGACAGCGGTCAATATGATCGCAGAATTCTTCATGGAAGCCGGTCTTCCAGATGGCGTTTTGAATGTCATTCACGGCGATAAGGAAGTTGTGGACGCAATCCTGACCCACAAGGACATCAAGGCTGTGTCGTTCGTTGGATCAACACCGATTGCCGAATATGTCTATCACACCGGAACTGCCAATAATAAGCGCGTTCAGGCCCTTGGCGGCGCCAAAAACCACATGGTGGTGATGCCAGACGCTGATATCGACAAGACAGTCGATGCGTTGATGGGAGCCGGGTATGGCTCTGCTGGCGAGCGCTGCATGGCGATTTCCGTCGCGGTTCCAGTCGGCGATGCGATCGCTGACAAGCTTATTGAAGCTCTGAAGCCACGTATTGAATCGCTCAAAATCGGCCCGGCGACCGATGCCCAGGCTGATATGGGTCCACTTGTGACCCAGCAGCACAAGGACAAGGTTGTCGGCTATATTGATGCGGGCGAAAAAGAAGGCGCTGAGTTGGTTGTCGATGGCCGTGGGCTAAGCCTGCAGGGCTATGAGAATGGATATTTTGTCGGTGGAACCCTGTTCGACCGCGTGACAACCGACATGTCGATCTACAAGGAAGAGATTTTCGGACCGGTTTTGTCTGTCGTGCGTGCGGACAGTTTTGAAACCGCGACCAAGATGATCAATGAGCATGAGTTCGGCAATGGCACCGCAATTTTCACCCGCGATGGTGATGCGGCGCGCAGCTTTGCGGACAGCATTGAAGTCGGCATGGTCGGTATCAATGTGCCGATCCCTGTTCCTGTTGCCTACCACTCCTTTGGCGGCTGGAAACGGTCTTTGTTTGGCGATCACTCAATCTACGGTCCAGAAGGCATCCGGTTCTACACCCGTCTCAAAACGGTCACCAGCCGCTGGCCGGATGGTATCAAAGAAGGCGCGGTCTTCAATTTCCCGACGATGTAAGCAGCTAACCCAAACTCGAGGCGGCAGATATGGCAGCACCAAGTGATAATCTGAAGATCAACGGCGATCGGCTTTGGGATATGCTGATGGAAATGGCCCAAATCGGTCCCGGAATTGCTGGTGGAAACAACAGGCAAACCCTGACCGATGAAGATGGTGAAGGGCGCATTCTATTTCACAAATGGTGCATTGAGGCTGGCCTCACCATGGGGCTGGACCAGATGGGCAACATGTTCATGCGCCGTGAGGGAACGGACCCGGATGCGCTGCCGGTCTATGTTGGCTCGCATCTGGATACGCAGCCGACAGGTGGTAAATATGATGGCGTATTGGGCGTTCTGGCGGGTCTGGAAATCGTCCGTACGCTCAATGATCTGGACATGAAGACCAAACACCCGATTGTGGTGACAAACTGGACCAATGAGGAAGGCACCCGCTTTGCGCCCGCCATGCTGGCCTCAGGCGTGTTTGCAGGCATGCACACCCAGGATTGGGCCTATGAGCGTACTGACGCAGACAGCAAAAACTTCGGAGCCGAGTTGAAACGCATTGGCTGGCGCGGCGAAGAAGAAGTCGGTGCAAGAAAAATGCACGCGTTTTTTGAACTGCATATTGAGCAAGGGCCAATTCTTGAAATTGAAGGCAAGGATATTGGTGTTGTGACCCATGGTCAGGGACTTTCCTGGACACAAATCACCATCACCGGCAAGGAAAGTCACACTGGCTCAACCCCCATGCCCATGCGCAAGAATGCCGGTCTGGGAATGGCCAAAGTCTTGCAGTTGGTTGATGAGATCGCATGGTCTCACAAGCCCGATGCGGTTGGTGCCGCTGGCCATATTGATGTGTATCCCAACAGCCGCAATGTCATCCCCGGCAAGGTGGTTTTCACAGTCGATTTGCGGTCTCCGCAACTGGCTGTGATCGAAGATATGGAAACCCGTCTAAAAGACGGCGCACAGAAAATCTGTGATGAAATGGGGCTTGAGATCGCATTCGAGAAAGTTGGCGGGTTTGATCCGGTGACCTTTGACGAGATATGCGTAACGGCTGTGCGCAACGCCGCCGAGCGCCTTGGCTACAGCCATCGCGATCTGATCTCAGGTGCCGGGCATGATGCTTGCTGGATCAACCGCATGGCGCCGACGGCCATGGTCATGTGCCCTTGCGTTGATGGCCTTTCCCACAATGAGGCGGAAGATATTTCGCCGGAATGGGCCAAAGCCGGTGCCGATGTATTGTTTCACGCCGTCGTGGAGACGGCAGAGATTGTTGAATAGCTGACGCGACAGCCGAAAGAACGACTGAGGAGTTTAATCATGACCAAAGTTATCAAAGGCGGAACAATTATTGCCGCTGACCGCACCTACAAGGCTGACGTTCTGATAGATGGCGAAAGCATCGTTGCTGTTGGAATTGATCTTGAGGGCGATGAAATCATCGATGCTTCCGGCTGCTATGTGATGCCTGGTGGCATCGACCCCCACACCCATTTGGAAATGCCATTTATGGGCACCCATTCCACAGATGATTTTGACACTGGCACGGCAGCGGCTCTTGCCGGGGGCACCACCATGGTGGTGGATTTCTGCCTGCCGGACCCATCGGGTGGCCTGATGGACCCGCTGCAACAATGGTATCAGAAAGCTGGAAAAGCGCGGACTGACTATTCGTTCCACATGGCAATCACCGGCTGGAGCGAGCAGATTTTCAACGACATGCCGAAGGTCGTGGCTGAGGGCATCAATACGTTCAAACACTTCATGGCCTATAAGGGTGCCTTGATGGTGGATGATGATGAGATGTTCGCATCTTTCTCCCGATGCGCCGAAATTGGTGCCATGCCGCTGGTCCATGCTGAAAATGGCGATGTGGTTGCACAAATCCAGCAACGGCTTCTGGCCGAAGGCAACAATGGTCCGGAAGCTCATGGCTATTCCCGCCCGCCCGAAGTTGAAGGGGAAGCTGCCAACCGTGCAATCATGATTGCCGATCAGGCTGGTGTTCCGCTTTATATTGTTCACGTTTCCTGCGAACAGGCCCACGAAGCCATTCGCCGCGCGCGCCAAAAGGGCATGCGGGTCTATGGGGAGCCGTTGATTCAACATCTGACGCTGGATGAAAGCGAATATTTCAACGCAGACTGGGATTATGCGGCCCGCCGCGTCATGTCACCGCCTTTCCGCGACAAGCTGAATCAGGATGGATTGTGGGCAGGGCTTGCTGCTGGCAGCCTTCAGGTGGTTGCGACTGATCATTGCGCGTTTACCACCGAACAGAAGCGGTCTGGCGTCGGTGACTTTACAAAAATTCCAAACGGGACTGGTGGTCTGGAAGACCGGATGCCTGTTCTATGGACGCGCGGTGTGCGCACGGGCCGTTTGACCATGAATGAATTTGTGGCTGTGACCTCCACAAACATTGCCCGCATTCTCAACATGTACCCCAAGAAGGGTGCGATCATGCCCGGAGCGGATGCTGACATTGTGGTCTGGGATCCTGAAGCGTCAAAAACCATTCAGGCCAGCACACAGAAATCAGCAATTGATTACAATGTGTTCGAAGGCTTTGAAGTGACAGGCCTGCCTATCATGACCTTCAACCGAGGCGAGATGGTGTACAAGGAAGGTGACGTAACCGGCGAAACCGGTCGCGGACGCTTCATCAAACGCGAGGCCAACCCTCCCGTCAATCAGGCGCTGTCCACCTGGAAAGAGTTGACGCATCCACGCAAAATTGAGCGCAGCGGCATTCCTGCTGGCGTTTAGGGCCGAACAGATATGGTGTATGAATGAATGAGCCTTCTTTGAAGGAACCGGATGTCAGCGAAAAATCTGTGATTCAGATTGATGATTTGTCACTGATATTTGAAACAAATGATGGCCCGGTCCACGCCCTGTCAGATATTGATTTGTCGATTGCTGAAGGTGAGTTCGTCTCCTTAATCGGCCCGTCAGGCTGCGGTAAAACCACACTGCTGCGGGTGATCGCTGATCTTGAGCGCGCAACAGCGGGTTCAATCACGGTCAATGGCGTCTCACCTGAACAGGCGAGGCTGAACCGCGCCTATGGGTATGTGTTTCAGGCCGCCGCGTTGTATCCGTGGCGAACGATTGATCGCAACATCGCGCTGCCACTGGAAATCATGGGCCTGTCCAAAGAGGAACAGAACAGCCGGATTGCGAAAAATCTGGATCTGGTAAACCTCACAGGCTTTGAGAAAAAGTTTCCCTGGCAATTGTCCGGCGGCATGCAGCAACGGGCTTCGATTGCACGCGCACTGGCAGTGGAACCCGATCTTCTTCTTATGGATGAGCCATTCGGCGCATTGGACGAGATTGTCCGCGATCATCTCAACGAGCAGCTTTTGAAGCTCTGGGAAAAGACAAACAAAACAGTGGTCTTTGTCACCCACTCGATCCCGGAGGCGGTGTTCCTGTCCACCAAGATCGTTGTGATGTCACCACGGCCCGGTCGTGTTCACGATGTGATTGATTGCAATTTACCGCGTGAACGCACGTTGGATGTCCGCGAAACGCCGCAATTTCTGGAAATTGCCCACCGCGTCCGTGAAGGCTTGAGGGCGGGACATTCCTATGACGACTGATGCCATGGCGTCGCCCGTTTCAAAACCTCAAAAAGGCCTGTTGAGCCGTGCGCTCTCCGGGACGCTGCTCCCGGTGACCGTGGTTGTCCTGGGTATAATCGCTATTTGGTATGTCGCGGCCATTAGCATGAATTCAACGTTTCAGCGCAGTCTCGACGAGCGTGCGGAAGCCACGCCTTCTACCGTTGAATTTGTTGTTTCTACATTGAATCAGGAACGACCGGTCCTGCCCTCCCCTCATCAGGTGGCGGAAAACCTTTGGGACACGGTTTTTAACAAGAAAATCACATCCAAACGCAGTCTGGTCTATCACGCTGGTGTAACCTTGGCGCCCACGCTTCTGGGCTTTGTGATGGGAACCGGGCTTGGCATATTGCTGGCGACAATCATTGTTCATGTGCTGTCCATGGAAAAGAGCCTGATGCCATGGATCATCACGTCTCAAACCATTCCCATTCTGGCCATCGCGCCAATGGTCATTCTGGTACTGGACGCAGTTGGTATTCGCGGGTTGCTGCCAAAAGCGCTGATTTCCATGTATCTGTCCTTCTTTCCTGTCACCGTTGGCATGGTCAAAGGGCTGCGGTCGCCTGACAAGATGCATCTTGATCTGCTGCGCACCTATAATGGCAGCGCGTGGCAGACTTTCTGGAAGCTGCGTTGGCCTTCGTCCCTGCCCTATCTGTTCACCAGCATGAAGGTGGCAATTGCGATTTCACTGATCGGTGCCATTGTTGGCGAATTGCCAACAGGTGCTGTCGCAGGTCTTGGTGCACGGCTTCTATCCGGCTCTTATTACGGTCAAACGGTGCTGATCTGGTCCGCACTGCTGATGGCCGCCTTTTGTGCAGCCATGCTGGTGGCGCTGGTTGGCGTTGCCGAAAAATGGATGCGCCGGCGCATGGGCGAAAAAGCCGAGGCCGGGTCATGAGCGATATTACAGTGACACCAAAAACACCAACGCTGCCTGAAGAGTGGCGCGAACCGCTTATCTGGCTCGCAATCCTTTGCACACTTATCGCGCTGTTTGTTCCGCTGGCCTTTCTTGCTGGTGACGATGGCATTGCAAAACCACTGCGCACGCCTGCCGGGCTTTGTGTCATTCTGATCGCTGGTGCTGTCGCTTCCGTTCGCTTCCAAGGCTGGTTCGGAGATATTCTCCTCTTCCTGTCTGCGCATGTGACCGCCGGTATTCTGCTGTTCATGCTGCCGGCCTATACCGGCGTCGCTGGATGGGGTTTCTGGTTGCTTTTGGCAGGCAGTTGGTTGTTGGCGTGGCAGGTGGTGACCCGCCTGTCCGATCGTCGTTTGAAAGGGTATAAACAAACCCTGCTCGACCTTGCCATTCCGGTCCTGTTCGGATTGTGGCTGCTCCTGTTGTGGGAAATGATCGTCGTGGGCGCGGGCGTCCCCTACGTACTTCTGCCACCACCAAGTCAGATCGGCGCACGGATTGCTGAATCACTGCCGCTGCTGTGGGCTGACTTCCGACAAACTTTCCTGTTGGGAGTTTTACCGGGTTACATCATTGGCTGCGGCGCAGGCTTTATTGTGGCTGTGCTGGTGGACAAGGTTCCCTTCCTGCAACGTGGTCTTTTGCCCGTTGGCAATATGGCCTCTGCATTGCCAATTATTGGTGTGGCCCCGATCATGGTGATGTGGTTTGGATTTGGACCGAGTTCTAAAATCGCCGTTGTTGTGATCATGATTTTCTTTCCGATGCTGGTGAATACGGTGGCCGGATTTGCTGCCGCCGGAAACATGGAAAAGGATTTAATGCGCACCTATGCGGCCTCTTATGGACAAACACTTTCCAAGTTGCGCCTGCCAAATGCCATGCCGTTCATTTTCAACGCTCTGAAAATCAATTCAACGCTGGCTCTGATCGGTGCGATCGTCGCCGAATTCTTCGGTTCACCCACCGTGGGCATGGGTTTTCGGATCAGTACTGAATTTGGCCGCTTGAATACGGATTTGGTCTGGGCCACCATTGCGGTCGCAGCTTTGGCCGGATCAACCTTCTATGGTCTGATTGCGCTTATTGAGCGCAGGATTACCTTCTGGCATCCCTCGGCACGAGGCTGAAGAGATTGGGTTTTAATACCAACAGCGCCGCACTGGCGCATCTAAAAGGAGACAACAATGAAGACACTTCTTAAAGGGGCTATGGCTCTGGGAGTTGCAACAGGCATAAGCGTTGCAGCATCCACAGGCTTTGCAGCGGACCCTGTGACACTGCAGTTGCAGTGGGTCACACAAGCGCAATTTGCAGGCTATTATGTAGCACTGGAAAATGGCTATTATTCAGACATGGATCTGGATGTGACCATCAAGCCAGGTGCGCCTGATATTTCCCCGCCACAGGTTCTGGCTGGCGGTGGCGCTGATGTGATGTTGAACTGGATGCCATCAGCTATGGCGGCGCGTGAGCGCGGTGTTCCTGTTGTCAATATTGCACAGCCATTCAAAAGTTCTGGCCTGATGCTGACCTGTCTCAAAGAGACTGGCATTACCAGCCCGGAAGACTTTAAAGGCAAGACAATTGGCGTCTGGTTCTTCGGCAATGAATATCCGTTCCTGTCCTGGATGTCTCAGCTTGGCATTTCAACTGATGGCGGCCCTGACGGCGTGACCGTTCTGAAACAGGGTTTCAATGTGGACCCGATCATTCAGAAACAGGCTGATTGTATTTCCACCATGACCTACAATGAATATGGTCAGGTTCTGGATGCAGGCATTCCGGAAGACGAGCTGGTTGTCTTCAAATATGAAGATCAGGGTGTCTCCACATTGGAAGACGGCATCTATGTGCTTGAAGAAAATCTTGAAGACTCTGCGTTCGTCGACAAAATGGCACGCTTTGTAGCAGCTTCCATGAAGGGCTGGGACTGGGCCAAAGAAAATCCGGATGCTGCAGCGGACATCGTTCTTGAATATGATGAAACCGGTGCACAAACCGAAAAGCATCAGAAGCGGATGATGGGCGAAATTGCCAAATTGCTGGGTGATGCCGGCGGCAAGTTGGATCCTGCAGATTATCAGCGCACAATCGATACACTGCTGGCCGGTGGTTCTGACCCTGTGATTTCCAAAGCGCCGGAAGGTGCCTGGACACATGTGGTCATCGACAAAGCCATGGCTATGTAACCGATCGACCTAATTGTTTGATCAGGGCGGCCTGCGGGTCGCCCTTTTCTTTGGTGCTGTCAGTTCAAACCGACCAATCCCTTTGCATCCAATCCGCTGATCCCCCATATAGGCGGTGATCAACCCTCAACGATTCCCGGAACATGATGGCCGCTCCTCTTCTGACACTGCAGAATGTTTTTCTGACCTTTGGTGGCACCCCGCTGCTGGAAGGTGCGGAATTGCTCATTCATGAGGGCGAGCGCATCGCGCTGGTCGGCCGCAATGGCTCTGGAAAATCCACGCTTCTCAAAATTGCTGCGGGCCTTGTGGAGGCTGACAAGGGCGAGCCGATCATGCAGTCGGGCACGACAACCCGCTATTTGCCGCAGGAACCCGATTTATCGGGATATGCGACGACGCTGGAGTATGTGGAAGCCGGCCTTACCGAGGGTGATGAGAATTATCGGGCGCTGTATCTGCTGAATGAATTGGGGATGGATGGCACAGAAAATCCTGCCAACCTTTCAGGTGGTGAAGCACGCCGCGCAGCTTTGGCACGCGCCATAGCGCCGGAGCCTGATATTCTGTTTCTGGACGAACCCACCAACCATCTGGACCTTCCGACCATTGAATGGCTGGAGCGGGAATTGCTGTCCATGCGCTCGGCCTTTGTACTGATCAGCCATGACAGGGCCTTTCTGGAACGCCTCACTGGCGCAACCGCATGGATCGACCGGGGCGCGACACGACGCATCAATGAGGGCTTTGCCAGTTTTGAAGCCTGGCGTGACAAGGTTTTGGAAGAAGAAGAAACCGAGCGCCACAAGCTGGACCGGAAAATTGTTCGTGAAGAACACTGGCTGCGCTATGGCGTCACCGCAAGGCGCAAACGCAATGTCCGACGTCTTGATGGGCTGCATGCCTTGCGCGACAAGCGCCGTAATCTGCGCCAACGCACCGGCTCGGTGGATATGCAGGCAGCCGAGGCGGAAACGTCGGGCAAGCGGGTCATTGAAGCCAAAGATCTGGTCAAGGCCTATGATGGACGCACTGTGGTTTCCGATTTTTCGGTCCGCATCAATCGCGGGGATCGAATTGGCATTGTCGGGCCGAATGGTGCAGGCAAGACGACCCTTGTAAAACTGCTCACGGGGCAGATGGAACCGGATAGTGGCTCCATCAAACTGGGCTCAAATCTGGAAATGCTGACGCTGGACCAGAAGCGTGAGCAGCTTGATGACAAGCAAAGCCTGAAAGATGTGCTGACGGGTGGCCTTGGAGATATGCTGTTGGTTGGCGATCAGCAGCGCCATGTTTTCAGTTACATGAAAGATTTTCTGTTTACGCCGGAACAGGCAGGAACTGCCGTTGGCAAGCTGTCGGGTGGTGAACGTGCACGAGCAATGCTGGCACGAGCGCTGGCAAAACCGTCCAATCTATTGGTGCTGGATGAGCCAACCAATGATCTGGATCTGGATACGCTCGACCTGCTTCAGGAGCTGATTGCAGACTATCCGGGGACTGTTATTCTGGTCAGTCATGATCGGGATTTTCTGGACCGTACTGTCACAAGCACACTGACAAGCGATGGCGACGGCCACTGGCAGGATTATCCGGGCGGCTATTCGGACATGCTGACGCAACGCGGCAAACGAGCTGGAAAGCAGAGCGAAACAAAATCTAGAAGCCGGAAAGCCAACAAATTGGCTGGAGTGCCCAAAAGCAAGCCCAAGCTCAGCTTCAAGCAGCAACATGCTTTGAAAACACTGCCTGGCGAGATCGAAGAGTTGGGTGTTAAAATCAGTGCATTCGAGGCACTCATGGCGAAGCCGGACCTGTTTAGAAAAGAACCCGACAAGTTTACAAAAACCGCAAAAGACCTCGAAGTTGCTCAAGGAAAACTCTCCAAAAAAGAAGAACAATGGCTGGAGCTTGAGATGCTGCGTGAAGAGATCGAAACGGGAGACGCTGCCTGATGCAATGGTCGCCGGAACAGGAACAAGCGCTCACGCTTGTATCTGAATGGTTCAAAGAAAGTGCTTCGCAAGTTTTTCGTCTGTTCGGTTATGCGGGCACAGGCAAAACCACCCTCGCCCGGCATTTGGCCGAAGGCGTTGAAGGGCCGGTTGAGTTTGCCGCATTCACCGGCAAGGCTGCACAGGTGCTGCGGGAAAAGGGCTGCGATGATGCGGGCACGATCCACAGCCTGATTTACCGACCTGACGAGGAGACCGGCGCAGATCCGACCTTCACCATCAACCGCGACAGCCCTGCCGGCAAAGCCGACCTGATCATCATTGATGAATGCTCCATGGTGGATGAAGACCTGGGGCGGGACCTGTTGTCATTTGGCACCAAAGTTCTTGTTCTTGGCGACCCAGCACAATTGCCGCCGGTCAAGGGCGGCGGCTTTTTCACCGAGCATGAACCGGATTTTCTGCTGACCGAAGTTCATCGGCAGGCGCGTGATAATCCGATTATTGAAATGTCGATGCGCATTCGCGAAGGTCTCAAACTGGATTACGGCCAATATGGCGAAAGCCAGGTGATTTCCCGCAGGGATATTGACTCAGAGCTGATGATGGAGGCCGATCAGGCGCTTGTGGGCCGCAATGTCACACGCATGAACTACAATGCCCGCATGCGCGCCCTGCAATCCTATGATGGCTCCATGCCGCATCCGGGAGAGCGGTTGATTTGCTTGCGCAACAACAAGAAAAAGGGGCTGTTGAATGGCAGTCTGTGGATCGTGGCCGCAGCCAAAGAAGGTCGTGCGGGCCTGTATGATCTGCGTGTCCTGCCTGATCCTCCCCCAATCATACAAGGCGTCAAATCCCGCCAGACGCGGGTGCGGGTGCGCCCAGAATTCTTTCAGGGACTAGAAGGAAATCTATCCTGGCCGGAGCGGCGCAAGTCAGACGAGTTTGATTTCGGCTATGTCTTGACCGTACACAAGGCACAGGGCTCGCAATGGGACAACCTTGTGCTGTTTGACGAAAGCTTTGCCTTTCGTGAACACCGTGAACGCTGGCTTTACACGGCAATTACGCGTGCGGCCAAAACGCTGACCATCGTACGCTGATAGCTTCTGCTCTAGAGTGAAAGCTCGGGTTCAAGATCCGGCCGACCTGCTGCACGTGCGGCAGCTGTTGCCGTGTTGGCCATCAGCATGGCGATTGTCATGGGGCCCACACCACCGGGAACCGGCGTCACCGCTCCCGCAACGCTGAGCGCATCATCGTAGTCTACATCGCCCACCAGTCGCGTCTTGCCCTCGCCCTTTTCGGGCGCCTCAATGCGGTTGATACCAACATCGATGATCGTAGCACCGGGTTTGATCCAATCTGCTTTAATCATTTTCGGCCGCCCAACGGCGGCGACCAGAATATCGGCCGTGCGGCACAATGCCTCGATCTCTTTCGTACGACTATGGGCAATGGTCACAGTACAGCTTTCCTGAAGCAGCAATGCCGCAACAGGTTTGCCAACAATGTTGGAGCGTCCCACCACAACCGCATTCAGACCACTCAAATTATCGCCAAGGGCCTGTTTCGCCAGCAGCAGGCTGCCAGCGGGTGTGCAAGGGATCATAGCGCGTTTCCGATTTCCCGAACCCAGCAAGCCCACATTGATGGGATGAAATCCATCAACGTCTTTTTCGGGAAGAATGGTTTCAATGACTTTTTCTTCGGAGATGTGACCCGGCAATGGCAATTGCACCAGAATGCCGTGAATATCCTTGTCCGCATTGAGGCTTTCAACCAGCGCCAACAAATCTGCTTCACTGACCGAAGTATCCAGACGGTGGGTGCGGGATAAAAAGCCGCACTCCTCTGCCTTCTTGCCCTTGGAGCGCACATAAACCTGACTGGCAGGGTCTTCCCCGACAATAACAACAGCAATTCCTGGAATGATTCCTGTCTGCTCGATCAGACGGGTAGACGCCGCCTTGACGGTTTCGACCACAGTTCCGGCAAGTTCTTTGCCACTGATTATCTGTGCTTCTGACATAATGGTTCCTTACCTGATCAAGGGGTAGATTGGATTGCTCTTCCAGCCGATACAAACCATGTGCTGATAGGGTTTGCAATGCAGCAATGGCTTGTAGATACAAATACGACGCGGCATGATCTGCCAAAGGAAAAAATGATGCAAAACAATCTGAAATCCAGAATCCAACAGGCAAAAGGTGATGAACCAGCCGATCTGGTGATCAAGAACGTTCGGACACTGGACATCATTACCGGAGAGCTGTTCGAGGGCGACATTGCGATTACCAGCGATACAATCGTGGGCGTTGCTGAGCGTTACTATGGCAAAAGGGAGTTGGATGGCAGCGGACTAATTGCCGCGCCCGGCTTCATTGACACACATCTACACGTGGAATCTTCACTGGTAACGCCGCTGGAGTTTGACCGATGCGTGTTGCCTCATGGCGTCACCACAGCAATCTGCGATCCCCATGAAATTTCCAATGTGTTGGGGGCAGATGGCATTCAATACTTTGTGGAATGCGCGGAGCAGACCATCATGGATTTGCGTATTCAGCTCTCCTCCTGTGTTCCTGCAACCGGTTTTGAAACCTCCGGTGCGGACCTTTCAGCTAGTGACTTGCAACCCTTTATGGGCCACCGGAAAGTCATAGGCCTTGCTGAAGTCATGAATTTTCCAGGAGTTCTGGCGGGCGACCCTGACATGCTGGAGAAGCTGGCACTGTTTGCTGATCTTCCCAAAGATGGCCATGCCCCCCTGCTCTCGGGTATGCCGCTCAACGCCTATTCAGCGACCGGCATTGCCACCGAACATGAAGCCACCACAGCTAGAGAAGCACGGGAGAAACTGCGTAAGGGCCTTACCATCCTCATCCGTGAAGGATCGGTTTCCAAGGATTTGCATGCCCTGGCCGAAATTATCGATGAAAACACATCCAGCTTTCTGGCGTTTTGTACAGACGATCGCAACCCGATGGAAATCGCAGAAGAAGGGCATCTGGATTACATGATCCGGACGGCGATTGCCCTTGGTCGCCCACTACATCATGTTTATCGCCTTGCCAGTTGGTCGGCAGCAAAAGCGTTTCGGCTTTGGGACAGAGGTCTCATCGCGCCAGGCTACCGTGCAGATATTGCACTACTGTCTTCGCTGGAAGAGTGCCGGGTTGAACAGGTTTTGTCGGCCGGCCGTATTGTTGATGAAACGCTTTTCCGCACACGCCAGACCATTCCAGTGGTGGGGCGAAACAGCGTAAAGGCTGCGCAGGTCAAATCAGATCAGTTTCAAATGCCGGGCCCTGCACGCGAAATCTCCGTCATTGGTGTTGAGGCAGGTCTGATCCTGACCCAACATTTGAAGCGCCAGCCCACCGAGCAAGACGGACATCTTGTGGCCGACTCACAGACTGATCTGGCCAAGGTCGGCGTCGTTGAACGGCATGGCAAAACCAACGCCTCAACGCCTTTGGCCGGACTTGGTTTCGTAACCGGCTTTGGGCTGGAAAAAGGTGCGCTGGCTTCTTCAGTTGGCCATGACAGCCACAACATTACTGTTCTGGGCATGAATGATTCTGATATGGCCGTTGCGGTTAATCGGCTGATAAAATTACAGGGCGGCTTCGTGGTTGTATCCAGCGGAAAAATTCTCGCAGAGTTTGCACTTCCGATTGCAGGCCTCATGAGTGAGCTTCCTCACGAACAGGTTCACGAAGGTTTGATACCCTTGCGAAAAGCCGCCAAAAGCCTTGGTTGCCGCCTTCCGGAGCCGTTTCTGCAGATCGCGTTCCTGCCGCTACCGGTCATCCCGCACTTGAAAATAACTGATAAAGGCCTTTTTGATGTAGACAGGTTCTGCCACGTCGATTTGTGAGGCAAGACCGCGAAACCAAATGCTGAAAGCGAGATACCTATGCGCCTTTTGACCTCCATGTTCCTTGGATTGGGACTTCTATCCAGCCCCACTGTCCTGTCACAGGCTTCAGCAGAAAGTGGCACAGCTATTTTAGCCGGTGGTTGCTTCTGGTGTGTGGAATCTGATTTTGACCACGTCAAAGGCGTTACAGAAACGACATCAGGCTATATTGGTGGCAAGACCGACAATCCCACCTATCGCAGTCATGGCAAGGATGGACATCTGGAAGCGGTCAAGATTGTCTATGACAAGGACAGCGCGGACTACCGTTCGCTACTGGATACCTTCTGGCGCACAATTGATGTGTTTGATGACAAGGGTCAGTTTTGCGACAAAGGTAATTCCTATCGTACAGCAGTCTTCGTTGCCAATGACGAAGAACGTGCCATAGCTGAGGCTTCGAAAGCAGAAGCTGAGCAGGAACTGGGTCAGGAAATTAAAACGCGTATTCTTGATGCGGCGGCCTTTTGGCCAGCTGAGGACTATCATCAGGACTATTATGAGAAAAGCTCAGCGCGGTATAACTATTACCGTAAAGCTTGCGGTCGCGACAAACGGGTTAAGCAGGTTTGGGGCGACACAGCCTTTCTTGGTATAGAAAAATAGGGCTCGGGCGCGCAAGTCGCAATTTACGCTTTGTTGGTCTTTGGGCTTTAGCGTTGCTTGAACAGTTCCGGTTCAAGACAAGGCAATAATTTCATGCCAATTTTCAACAAAGAGCATGCTGATCTTGTCATTGCGCATATTGGCGACAAGTCGGATATCCAACAGATATTCGGCTTGATGCCGCAGAAAATTGCTGTCGTACATTTTGATGACAGCAAGGCCTGCCTAGATGAATTTACAAACAGTGACCCACGCCCGGCAGAGTTCATTTTGTTGGATGCGACCCATTCTGCAGAAGACACAAACCGTTTCCTGACAGGGTTTCGCAGCAACACGGCCTTCAAAAAGATACCCGTTTCCGTGATGGCCGAGAGCGATGACGAAGAGACCTGCCAACGCTTCCTGGACCTTGGCGCAAATTTCTGTATCGCAAAGCTGGACGTACTGGCGGATCGTGGCAGTCTGTCACAGATCATTACCGATTACTGGATGAGTGGCTAAGCGCGCGATCCTGAACTCAAATCAATTTATCTAAATGTGCCGTGCAGGTTTCCTGTCGTGTGCGAAACCTCTATATGAGCGTCTCAGGATTGCGTCTCGCTGTTGGTGACGCCCCTACCCTTTTATCGTAATTCGGATTTTCTCATGACACCGCAAAACCGTCGAAAAAAAGCAATACATCTCTCCGATTATCAACCTACCCCCTTTGCGATTGACCACACCGAGTTGCGGTTTGTCCTGGGTTCTGAAGTCACGGATGTAACAGCCGAACTGACAATGAGCCGGCGCGCAGATGCTGCGCAGGATGCGCGGTTGGAATTTGACGGTGATGAGTTGGTTCTGGTGTCCCTGGCGATTGACGGGAAGCCATTGGCGGAGAAGGACTATTCCGCAGCACCGGACAAGCTCACCATCTACCACCTGCCTGCAAATGGCGCATTCAAACTCACTATCTGCACCAGAGTGAACCCAAAAGCCAACAAGCAGCTTATGGGCCTCTACCGATCCGGCTCTGCCTATTGCACACAGTGTGAAGCTGAAGGCTTCCGGCGGATCACCTATTTCTACGACCGACCTGACGTGCTGAGCACCTTTACAGTGCGTATTGAAGCTGATGTCCACGAAGCGCCATACATGTTGTCGAATGGCAATATGCTGGAACAAGGTGTTCTGAACGCAGCGGATACGCCGTCGGGCGCAAAGCGCCACTATGCGGTATGGCACGACCCCTTCCCTAAACCGTCATATCTGTTCGCACTGGTTGCAGGTGACCTGGCCTGTGTGGAAGACAGCTTCACCACGCAAAGCGGACGCGTCGCCAAACTGCAGATCTTTGTCGAGCATGGAAATGAAGGCAAATGCGACTATGCCATGGATGCCCTGAAGCGCTCGATGCGCTGGGATGAAGAACGGTTCGGACGAGAATATGATCTTGATATTTTCATGATCGTCGCCGTCTCCGACTTCAATATGGGTGCCATGGAGAACAAGGGACTGAATGTCTTCAACGACAAATATGTTCTGACAGACCCAGAAACGGCAACAGACGTCGATTATTATGGCGTTGAG
>Ga0163216_100810_pt1 | contig 32804 bp, 33 predicted proteins | sample SynspAceP_FD_167610 | JGI IMG/M metagenome (GOLD analysis project Ga0163216, IMG submission 167610) | Saline lake microbial communities from Ace Lake in Antarctica - Synechococcus sp. Ace-P (Illumina Assembly) | ecosystem: Environmental > Aquatic > Non-marine Saline and Alkaline > Saline ...
GAAGACGTTGCTGAGATCATCAAGAAGATTAACAAGCGGCCTAGAAAATGCCTTGGCTTCAAGACGCCAAATCAACTATTCTTAGACACCGACCAACCTGTTGCACTGGTGAGTTGAATCCGCGGTTAATATTTCCCTAATATGCCATCACTTGCGTAAAAACGGTCATGAATTCGCAAGCTTTGGTTAACTTGTGCATGCAGGCGCATGCCCAAGCCGGGATGCTTGCCGTTCGCGGCGGGACAGGCTAGGCCATCATCCAACACGGTAAAAGTGACTTATGGGAGATGCGCCAGTGATTCAGTCGATGACCGGATTTGCCACCGCCAAAGGGGCGGCTTTTGGGGCGCTGTGGTCATGGGATCTGCGCAGCGTCAACGGCAAGGGGCTGGATTTGCGATTGCGCGTGCCGGACTGGATCGACGGGCTTGAGACGCAATTGCGCACCCGCCTGACTGCCCGGATCGGGCGCGGCAATGTCACCTTGAACCTGCGTCTGAGCCGCGAGGACGGGGTGGGCGAACTGACCGTCAGCCCCACCGGACTGAACGCCGTGATCGCGGCCATGGCCTGCGTCGAGGCCGAGGCGATGCAGGCGGGCCTGTCACTGGCACCGGCCACCGCCGCCGATATTCTGGGGATACGCGGCGTGCTCGAGACCCGCAGCCTCGAGGCCGATACAGCCCCGCTTCTCAAGGCGCTGATGGCCGATTTCGAAACCGTGCTGGCCGATTTCGAGGATATGCGCCGTACTGAGGGGCGTGCGCTGCACAGCGTGATCGCGGCGCAACTGGCGCAGATCACCGCATTGGTGGACCAGATCGCGCAGGCATCCGAGGCGCGCAGCGCCGAGATGGCCGCCACAATGCGCGCCAATCTGGCCCGCGTGCTGGACAATACCGATGGGGCCGATCCGCAACGCGTTGCGCAGGAACTTGCGCTGATCGCGGTCAAGGCCGATGTGACCGAGGAACTGGACCGCTTGCGCGCCCATATCGCCGCCGCCAGCGATCTGTTGCAAAGCCCCGAACCGGTGGGCCGCAAGCTGGATTTCCTGACACAGGAATTCAACCGCGAGGCCAATACACTGTGCTCGAAAGCCCAACACAAGACATTGACGCGGATCGGGCTGGACCTGAAAACCGTGATCGACCAGATGCGCGAGCAGGTCCAGAACATTCAGTAAGGCCCTATACCGAACGGGCTGGACGACCAGAGAGGCAAACAGCTATGGACCAAAGACGCGGGCTTTTGATCATCCTGTCCTCGCCCTCGGGTGCGGGAAAATCCACGCTGGCGCAACGCCTGCGTGACTGGGACCCCTCGATCCGCTTCTCGGTCTCGGCCACCACCCGCGCCCCGCGTTCGGGCGAGGAACATGGCCGCGAATACTATTTCCACAGCCGTGACGCATTTGAGGGCATGGTCGCGCGCGGTGACATGCTTGAACATGCCGAGGTGTTCGGCAATTTCTATGGCAGTCCCAAAGGTCCTGTGGCCGCCGCCATCGACGCCGGACAGGATGTTCTGTTCGATATCGACTGGCAGGGCGGCCAGCAGGTCCGTAATTCCAGCCTCGGCAAACATGTGCTGTCGATCTTCATCCTGCCGCCCTCGATCGCGGAACTGGAACGCCGCCTGCGCTCGCGCGGACAGGACAGCGATGATGTGATAGACATCCGCATGACCAAATCGCGCGACGAGATCAGCCATTGGCCGGAATATGATTTCGTGCTGGTGAACGACAATCTGGATGACACGTTCGCAAAGCTGAAAACCATCGTCAGCGCGGAACGGTTGCGCCTGTCGCAACAACCCGGACTGGTGGATACGGTCCGCAACCTGAACAAGGAATTCGAGGAACGCTCATGACCCTATACGCCCTTGACGGCCACGCGCCGCAACTGCCCGCAAACGGTGACTTCTGGGTTGCCCCCGATGCCAATGTGATCGGCAATGTCGTGCTGGACAGCGGCACCTCGGTCTGGTTCGGCGCGACATTGCGCGGCGATAACGAGGTGATCCATATCGGCGCGGGCAGCAATGTGCAGGAGAACACCGTGATGCACACCGACATCGGCTATCCGCTGGTCGTGGGGCAGGGCTGCACCATCGGGCATAAGGCTATGCTGCATGGCTGCACCATCGGCGATAACAGCCTGATCGGGATGGGGGCCACGATCCTCAATGGCGCGAAAATCGGCAAGAACTGCCTGATCGGGGCCGGAGCGCTGATTACGGAAGGCAAGGAGATCCCCGACGGATCGCTGGTCATGGGCGCGCCGGGCAAGGTGGTGCGCCAACTGGACGAGGCCGCGATCGAAGGGCTGCGCCGCTCGGCGCTGGGATATCAGATGAATATGCGCCGTTTCGCCAAAGGTCTGACGGCGCTCTGAGTTTCGCGGGCAGAAGCGCTCCGCGCGGGGATATTTGACGCAAGAAGAAACGGGCGCGCAAGGCAACGGCGGCCGCTTGCCGCGGGCGCGGGCCTGTGCCACTTCTGGCGCAGCAACAGGAAAGACACATCATGAAGAACTCGAAAGGATCGCTGATCCGCCCCGTGCCACTGCCCGACAGCATCAGCCGCCCTGTGGTGACACCGCTGAGTCCCTCGGTCGTTTATGCCTCGGACACGCCGGACGATCTGGACGCGCAGTACGAGGGCCGCACGAAAGGCTACACCTATGCCCGCGAAGGCCATCCCAACGCCGATGTGCTGGCGCAGCGGATCGACCTGCTGGAAGGCGGGACAGGCGGGATTGTGACATCCTCGGGCATGTCGGCAGTCACGGCGGTGATGCTGGGCCTGCTGAAGGCGGGCGATCATGTGCTGGGGGGCGACCAGCTATATGGGCGATCCTTGCGGCTGATGAAGCAGGACCTGCCGCGTCTGGGCATCATGACAAGCCTGGCCGATCCGACCGATGTGGCCGCGATGGAGGCGGCGCTGCGCCCCGAGACAAGGATGATCCTTGTCGAGGTGGTGTCAAACCCGACGCTGCGCGTGGCCGATATCGAGGGGCTGGCAAAGCTGTGCACATCACGCGGCATCCTGCTGGCGGTGGACAATACATTCACCACACCGCGCGCGTATCGCCCCTTCGATGCAGGCGCGGATATCGTGATCCATTCGGTGACAAAACTGCTGGCGGGTCATTCGGACGTGACGCTGGGCTATGCCTGCGCCGCCGATCCGGTCCACCAGAAGGCGATCTATGATTTCGCCGTAACCACCGGCCTGACCGCCAGTCCCTTTGATTGCTGGCTGGCCGAGCGGGGCTTGGCGACCTTCAACCTGCGCTTTGACAGGGCCGAGGCCAACGCCGTGGCGCTGGCCGACCATCTGGCAGGGTTGGCGGGCGTCAAACGCGTGCTTTACCCGATGCGCGCCGATCATCCCGACCGTGCAAGGGCGGGCCAATTGCTGGGCACGCGCGGCTGCAACATGGTCAGTTTTGAGCTGGACGGCGGGCGCGCTGCGGCCAATGCCTTTACCCGCGCGGCGGACGGTCTGGCCTTTGCGCCCACCTTGGGCGATGTCGGCACCACGCTGTCGCATCCGGCCAGTTCATCGCATCGCGCGCTACCTGCCGCCGAGCGCGAAGCGCTTGGCATGAGCGAGGGGTTCTTTCGGGTCTCGGTCGGGCTGGAGGAGATCGACGCGCTGCTGGCCGTCTTCACCGCCGCCGTTGCCGCATCTTACGAGGCAGGCTGACACGATGCCCGATACCGCGATCCGTACCCTGCTGGCGGCTGTGCCCTTGCCAGCGCTGTTTCTGGACGAGGGAGACAGGATCGCGGGCTTGAACGCGCGGGCCGAGGCGCTGTTCGGTCAGGCCGAGGCGCGCCCGTTCATCACTGCGATCCGGCAACCTTCGGTGCTGGAGGCTGTGGCGGAATGTCGTGCCGAGCGAGAGCCCAAGACAGCCCGTTATCTGACCAAGGAAGCGGCGCAGGATGTGATCTACCGCGCGCATTGCGCCTATGTCGAAGCCGGCCCCGCAACAGGTGTGCTGATCAGCTTCGAGGATGTGACCAATCAGGAAAAGATCGGCCAGATGCGCCGCGATTTCGTGGCCAATGTCAGCCACGAACTGCGGACCCCCCTGACGGCCCTGATGGGTTTTATCGAGACCCTGCAAGGCCCGGCGCGGGATGATCCTGTGGCGCGCGTCCGTTTTCTGGCGATCATGGACACCGAAGCGCAGCGGATGAACCGTCTTGTGCGCGACCTGCTGTCGCTGAGTCAGGTCGAGGAAATGGAGCGGATGCGCCCCGACACGCCGTTGGACCTGCGCGATCTGCTGTTGTCGTGCCAGCGCAACCTTGCCCCCGTGGCAGAGCGGTCTGGCACAACAATGCGCACCGAACTGGGCGAGGGTCCGGTGATGGTGGCGGGCGATCCCGACCAGTTGCGGCAGGTTTTTACCAACCTGATCGAGAACGCGATCAAATACGGGGGCCGCCCCGGCATTGTCACCATCGTCCTGCGTGGCCCTGAACGCGATCTTGCCCTGCGCACGGATGCGGTGCGCGTCGAGGTGCGCGACAACGGGCCGGGGATCGACGAGATCCACATTCCGCGCCTGACCGAGCGGTTCTACCGCGTCGACAGCCACCGTTCGCGCGAGATGGGAGGCACGGGGCTGGGGCTGGCGATTGTAAAACATATCGTCAACCGCCATCGCGGGCGGCTGCGAATCGACAGCACAGCGGGGCAGGGCAGTACCTTCAGCGTCAGCCTGCCGGTCAGCCTGTAGCTGGAACCGCCATCCTGCGGAATCTCATGAAAAATTGACGTCTGCACGAAAAAAGTGCGGCAAAGCAGACCCGTGCGCAGGCATTTTTTGAGCATATCTGCCGGCCGTCATGAAACTGTTACATAGACGTCACAAAAGCATTGCGTCGGGACTTTAGAAGAAGGCTTACGGCCCGCAGTTTCGTAGGCCGGTGTAAACCGCAAACAGGAGACATCTTATGTCCTTTGCAAAACTGGCCGTCTCGGCCATTGCCATGGCCGCCGTATCGGCCACCGCTGCCGCGGCCCGCGATAACGTCCAGGTAACCGGCTCGTCCACTGTGCTGCCGTATTCCACGATCGTTGCGGAAGCCTTTGGCGAGAATTTCGATTTCCCGACACCCGTCGTTGAAGGTGGTGGTTCGGGTGCTGGCCGCGCAAAAATGTGCGTAGGTGTCGGCACAAACACTGTGGATATCGCCAACTCCTCCTCGCGCATCACGCAAAAAGACCTTGATGCCTGCGCCGCAAACGGTGTGACCGATGTGATGGAAGTCCGTTTCGGCTATGACGGCATTGTATTTGCCTCGGACGTGAACGGCCCCGCATTCGCCTTCACACCTGCGGATATCTATAACTCTGTCGCTGGTCAGGTTGCCGTTGACGGTGCGATCGTTCCGAACACCTTCACACAGTGGGCGGATTTCAACGCCGAGCTGCCCGCGCAGGACATTCTGGTTCTGTCGCCCGGCACCAAGCACGGCACACGTGAAGTGTTTGACGAGCGTGTGATCATCGCTGGCTGCAAGGACACAGGCGCATATGACCTGTTCCTCGCAGTGGCCACGGGCGACGACGACCGGGCAAAATCCCGCGCTGCCAACGGTGCTTGCACCACGTTGCGTACAGATGGCCGCAACGTGGACATCGACGGCGACTACACCGAGACGCTGCAGCGTCTGGAGAATGACAAGAACGCCATCGGCGTGTTCGGTTTGTCCTTCTACCAGAACAACACCGACAAACTGCGCGTCGGCACAATGGGTGGCATCGTACCGTCGACCGAATCCATCGCTTCGGGTGAATACCCCGTGTCGCGTCCGCTGTTTTTCTACGTGAAAGCAGCACATCTGGACGTGATCCCCGGCCTGCAGGAATACATCGACTTCTTCGTGTCCGATGACATGGCAGGCCCAGACGGTCCGCTGGCACAGTATGGTCTGGTGTCCGACCCCGAGCTGGCAGCGACACAGGAAATGGTCGCCAACCGTACCCCGATGGGTCCGTTGAACTGATCTGACTGAACGGCTGGTCCACGGATTTCATTTCCGGGGCCGGTCACCTTCGACGCTTAGTGCTAAGGAACAAGCATGTCCCTTTTTCTTCTTCTGACCGTTCTGGGCGTATTGACCATCGCAGGGTATGTTCTGGGACGCGGACGCGCGATTGCCTCGGCACAGGGAAATACACGCGATCTTCATTCACTTCCGAATTATTATGGCTGGCACGGCGCGATCATGGCGGCTTTGCCAGCTTTGGCCGTTCTGGTGATTTGGCTGATCGCGCAGCCCATGGTGATCGAGCAGCGGCTGTCGGGGTTCTTTCCTGCCGCTGAATTCGAAAATAGCAGTCAGCGTATCCTGATCATGGCAGATGTCCGGCGTGTGGCTGAGGGGCTTGATATAGCCGTCTCGCGCGGTGCGCTGAGTGGCGACGAGGCGATCGATATCCGCACCGGCGGTGACGCTTCGGTCCGCGACGTTCTTGCAGGCGTGGGCGTTGCCCTTGGGTCCGATGTGACCCCGCAGGTTCTCGAGGCGTCGCAGGCCTATAGGGCTTTGGCTGGAACAGGTTCTTTGCTCCGCAATATTCTGGTATTGATCGCCTCGGTCGCGGGTCTGGCCTATGCTTTGCGGATCACCAACCGTGCCTTCCGCGCGCGCAACCGGGTCGAGACAGTGATGCTGGGCGTGCTGATGCTGGCCTCGACCATCGCGATCCTGACGACAATCGGCATTGTTGTGTCGATGCTGTCCGAGACGATCCGTTTTTCATCCATGTATCCGTTGTGGGATTTCGTCTTTGGCCTGACATGGCAGTCGAACTTTCAGGGCAACAGCCAACTGGGTTTGCTGCCGTTGCTCTGGGGCACGCTATATATCAGCTTTGTCGCGATGATCGTCGCGGTGCCGACCGGCCTTTTCACAGCCATCTATCTGGCGGAATATGCCAGCCCGCGTGTGCGCTCTGTCGTGAAACCCCTGATCGAGATTATTGCGGGTATTCCGACAGTTGTGTTCGGTCTGTTCGCGCTGGTCACGGTGGGTCCGTTCATCCGTGACTGGATCGCGCAGCCCACAGGTCTGGGCACCTCTGGTTCTTCGGTCATGACCGCAGGGCTTGTGATCGGGGTTCTGAACATACCGTTTATCTCGTCGCTGGCCGACGACATCATCAATGCGGTTCCGCAATCGCTGCGCGACGGGTCTTACGGGCTGGGCGCCACCAAATCTGAAACCGTGCGACAGGTCATCCTGCCAGCCGCCTTGCCCGGTGTGGTAGGCGCCATCCTGCTGGCTGCAAGCCGCGCCATAGGCGAGACAATGATCGTGGTCATGGGGGCAGGGGCGGCAGCACGGCTGGATCTGAACCCGTTCCAGGCGATGACCACCATCACCGTGAAGATCGTCAGCCAGTTGACAGGTGACACCGAGTTCAACTCGCCCGAGACACTGGTGGCCTTTGCGCTTGGGATGAGCCTTTTCGTGATCACCTTGTGTCTGAATATCTTCGCCCTTTGGGTCGTGCGGAAATACCGGGAGCAATACGAATGACCGATTTTACTTCAGCCAATGCCCCCGCAGCAAACCCGACCCGCAAGAGCAGCTCGCTCTTGACGCAATCTGCACTGGTCAAAAAGCGTAACGCTGCCGAAACGCGGTTCAAATACTACGGTATTGCGGCCATTTCTGTCAGCTTGTCGGTTCTTGCAATCATGCTGTGGACCATTTTCTCCGATGGCGTATCGGCCTTCAAACAGGCCACATTCACCTTCCCCGTGACATTGGATGCCGAACGGCTGGACCCGCAAGGTAATCGCGCACGGGACGAGATGATGCGCGTGACAACCATCGGTTACACCAACCTGTTGAACCAGGAGTTGATCGGCTATCTGGAAGAGCGCGGGATTTCGACCGAGGGTGTTGATGATCGCGAAATCGCAGCCTTCATCTCGCGCGATACACCTGCACGACTGCGCAATATGGTCCTGGCCAATCCAGAACTGTTGGGACAGACAATCCGCTTTGAGGGCTTTGCGACTGGGCGAATTGATGGATACCTCAAGGGTCGCGTGACCCGCGCCAGCGCAGAGCGCGACACGAATATCTCGGTCGCGCAACTGGACCTGACCGACCGTCTGATTGATGAGGGTATTCTGTCTGCCAAGTTCAACACGTCTTTCCTGACCAACCCTGATGCGTCGGACCAGCGGCCCGAGGCGGCAGGTCTTGGTGTGGCCCTCATCGGCTCGGCCTACATGATGGCGCTTGTAGCGATCATGGTGCTGCCTTTGGGGGTGGCCGCCTCGATCTATCTGGAGGAATTTGCACCCAAGAACCGCTGGACCGACCTGATCGAGGTGAACATCTCGAACCTCGCGGCAGTGCCGTCGATTGTCTACGGTATCCTTGGTCTGGCCATCTTCATCAACTTTGCCAAAGTACCGCAATCCAGTCCGATGGTCGGTGCGCTGGTGCTGACGCTTATGACCCTGCCAACCATCATCATTGCCACCCGTGCCGCGATCCGTGCGGTGCCCCCATCCATCCGGGACGCGGCGCTGGGTGTGGGTGCATCCAAAATGCAAACGGTGTTCCACCATGTGCTGCCACTGGCCGCACCGGGCATCCTGACAGGGACCATCCTCGGCCTTGCCTCGGCATTGGGGGAAACCGCGCCGCTGCTGCTGATCGGGATGGTGGCCTTTGTGGCGAACTATCCTGCTGGTCCGCTGGATGGCGGCTTTCTTGATCCGGCCACGGCGCTGCCCGTGCAGGTCTATTCTTGGGCATCGCGGTCAGATCCGGCCTTTATCGAACGCTCGGCAGGTGCGATCATCGTCCTGCTGGCCTTTCTGGTTGTCATGAACATCGTCGCCATCATCCTGCGGCGACGGTTCGAGCGGCGCTGGTAACCCATGAGACAGGACAGAAAAATGTATGACGCGCCTAATCCGGAGACGAGAGTGACCCAAACCAGAATGAAAATCACCGCACGCGATGTGCAGGTCTTCTACGGAGAGAAGCAGGCGCTCATTGATGTGAACGTGGATATTCTCGACAATACGGTAACCGCCTTCATCGGGCCATCGGGGTGCGGAAAATCCACCTTCCTGCGCTGCCTGAACCGGATGAACGACACTGTCGCAAGCGCCCGCGTGCAAGGAGAGATCCTGCTGGACGGCGAGAATATCTATGACAAGCGCGTTGATCCGGTGCAGTTGCGGGCCAAGGTCGGGATGGTGTTCCAGAAACCGAACCCGTTTCCCAAATCCATCTATGACAACGTGGCCTACGGCCCCAAAATCCACGGCCTGACCCGCAATAAGTCCGAGATGGATGAAACCGTGGAACGTGCTCTGCGCCGCGCCGCGCTGTGGAACGAGGTCAAGGACCGCCTGCAGGAACCCGGCACCGGATTGTCGGGTGGCCAGCAGCAGCGCCTGTGCATCGCGCGCGCTGTGGCCACTGCCCCCGAAGTGCTACTGATGGACGAACCATGCTCGGCACTGGACCCGATTGCCACCGCACAGGTCGAGGAGTTGATCGACGAATTGCGCGCTAGCTTTTCGGTGGTCATCGTGACCCATTCGATGCAACAGGCCGCCCGCGTCAGCCAGAAGACGGCGTTCTTCCATCTCGGCAGCCTCGTCGAATATGGCGATACCAACCACATCTTCACCAATCCCTCGGACCCGCGCACCGAAAGCTACATTACCGGCCGGATCGGCTGATCTTGCGACCGCGCGCCCCGGTCAAGGGGCAGCGGAGCGTTCCACAGAACAGGAAGACAGACCCAATGTCGGATAAAAGCACGCAACATATTGCCTCGGCCTTCGACCGCGACCTTGAAGGCATTCAGGGCCAGATCATCAAGATGGGTGGTTTGGTCGAGGCCGCCATTCTAGACGCCGCCCAATCACTGGCCGAGCGGGACGAGGAACTGGCCGAGAAGGTCCGTGCCGGCGACCGCGTCATTGACGAGCTGGAAGAGCTGATCAACGAAACCGCCGCCCGTGTCATCGCGCTGCGCGCGCCCACCGCCATTGACCTGCGCGTCGTGCTGTCGGTGATGAAGATCAGCGCCAATCTGGAACGGATCGGGGACTATGCCAAGAATATGGCCAAGCGCACATCCGTTCTGGTGCAGATGAGCCCGATCAACGGCAGCCACGCCGCCCTGCGCCGCATGGCGCGCGAGGTGCAGCTGATGCTCAAGGATGCATTGGACGCCTATATCCACCGCGACGCGGAACTGGCGCTGGACGTGATCCAGCGCGACCGCGATGTGGACCAGATGTACAATGCGCTGTTTCGTGAATTCCTGACCTTCATGATGGAAGACCCGCGCAATATCACCGCCTGTATGCATCTGCATTTCATCGCCAAGAATACCGAGCGCATGGGTGATCACGTGACGTCCATCGCCGAACAGGTGGTCTATCTGGTCACAGGCGAGATGCCCGAGGATCAGCGCCCCAAGGGTGACAACGTGTCTTTCACCATGCCGGATGCGAAAGGCTGACCCGATGGCCGCCGATCAACCGACCGTTTTGATTGTCGAGGATGAACCCGCCCAACGCGAGGTTCTGGCCTATAATCTGGAAGCCGAAGGTTTCCGTGTCAGCCGCGCCGCCAATGGCGAGGAAGCCCTGTTGCTGGTGGCCGAGGAAGCCCCCGATCTGATTGTGCTGGACTGGATGCTGCCCAATGTCTCGGGGATCGAGGTGTGTCGCCAGCTCAAGATGCGCGCCGATACGCGGCTGGTGCCAGTCATCATGCTGTCGGCCCGCTCGGAAGAGGTGGACCGTGTGCGCGGGCTGGAAACGGGCGCGGATGACTATGTCATCAAGCCCTATTCCATTGTCGAGCTGATGGCCCGCGTGCGGGCACAACTGCGCCGCACAAGGCCGTCCACCGTGGGTGGACGGCTGGAATATGACGATATCGTGCTGGACAGCGAAACCCACCGCGTGACCCGTGATGAAAAGCCGCTCAAGCTGGGGCCGACCGAATTTCGCCTGCTGTCCACCTTCATGGAAAAACCGGGCCGTGTCTGGAGCAGGGAGCAACTGTTGGACCGCGTCTGGGGCCGCGACATCTATGTCGATACCCGCACGGTCGATGTGCATATCGGTCGGCTGCGCAAGGCGCTGACCCTGCATGGCGGGGCCGATCCGCTGCGTACCGTGCGCGGCGCGGGCTATGCCTTGGGCTGAGCAGCCCGAACCGGACCGGGCAGGGGGGCTGTCTGCCCCCCGCGTTCAGCCTTGCTGAACGTCCCCCCGAGGATATTTGCAGCAAGCAGAAGCAGGGACGGGCCTAGCGTGGCAACGTATCCTCGTCGCCCGTCTGGGTGGCGAGCCAGTCGCGGAAAAGGCCAAGCGCGCTGTCTTGCGCCTTGGATTTGGGCCAGACCAGATAATAGCTTCCCCGTGTGCGGGTGGGGCCGCCAAAGGCCATCACCAGACGACCGGCGGCCAGATCCTGCTCGGCCAGATAATCCGGTAGCAAGGCGACACCCAACCCGTGCAGCGCGGCTTGGGTGATGGTGGAAAACTGGTCGTAAAGCGTGCCTTGCGGTGGCTCTTGGATAACACTGTGCTGGGCAAACCAGTCGGCCCATGCGCGGGGGCGCGTCTCGATATGCAGCAGCGGCAACCCCATCAGATCGGCTGCGCGGCGCAGCGGGCGGCGCATCGCCAGATCCGGTGTGCACACCGGCACCACGGTTTCGGTCCGCAGCAGCATATGATCCGTGCCTGACCAGTCGGCATCGCCATAATGGATCGCAGCATCAAAGGGTTGTGTGGCAAAGTTGAAAGGAGCCAGCCGCGTAGCCATGTTGATCGTCACCTCGGGATGCAGGCGCGCGAAATCGGCCAGACGCGGGACCAGCCAGCGCATCCCGAAGGTCGGCAGGATCGCCAGATCTAGCGTCCCGCCACGTGGTTGCACCCGCAGACGCAATGAAGCCTGCGCGATCTGGTGCAGCGCCTCGCGCACTTCGGCCACATAGGCGCGGGCAGGGGGCGTCAATGTCATCCGGCGACCATCGCGGATGATCAGCGTCACGCCCATCTGTGTTTCGAGCGTTTGCAATTGCCGGCTGACGGCGCTTTGGGTCAGCGACAGCTCTTCCGCCACCGTCGTGGCGCTGCCAAGACGGTCGAACGCCTCGAGCGCGCGCAGCGACGCGATGGAGGGCAGGAAACGGCGCGGCGCGATCATATATGCGGTTTACTCATGTTGGAATGCGAAACTATCGTTTCATCAGGCATGGTTTATGATGTAAACTAATGGAAGATATCACAAGCCTGCGCAGAAAACTCATGATCTGCAATAGATCGAACCGCGCGGCACTACAGCAGCAATGAGGTCCCCGATGAACGAGATGAGCCGCCAAGCCCCGAAACTGCGCGCCAAGGATGCCCCCGATCTGGGGCAGTTCGACTGGGCCGATCCCTTCCGTCTGGACGAGCAACTGACCGAGGAAGAGCGTATGATGCGCGACTCTGCGCGCGCCTATGCACAGGAAAAGCTGCAACCACGCGTCCTGAAAGCCTTTGCAGACGAGCATACCGATCCCGATATTTTCCGCGAAATGGGCGAGATGGGCCTGCTGGGGGTCACCACGCCCGAGGAATATGGCGGGCTGGGATCGGGCTATGTCTCCTACGGTCTGGTCGCACGCGAGGTCGAACGGGTCGATTCGGGTTACCGGTCGATGATGTCGGTGCAATCCAGCCTCGTGATGTATCCGATTTATGCCTACGGGTCGGAAGAGCAGCGCAAGAAATATCTGCCGAAACTCGCCACCGGCGAATGGATCGGTTGTTTCGGTCTGACCGAACCGGATGCCGGATCTGACCCGTCGGGCATGAAAACCCGCGCCGTCAAAACCGATGGCGGCTATGTCATCACCGGATCAAAGATGTGGATTTCCAACTCACCCATCGCGGATGTCTTCGTGGTCTGGGCCAAATCCGACGCACATGGTGGCAAGATCCGTGGCTTCGTGCTGGAAAAGGGCATGAAGGGCCTCAGCGCGCCGAAGATCGGCAACAAGATGAGCCTGCGCGCCTCGATCACCGGCGAGATCGTGATGGACAATGTGGAAGTGGGTGAAGACGCGCTGTTGCCGCATGTCGAGGGGCTGAAAGGTCCGTTCGGCTGTCTGAACCGCGCCCGCTATGGCATCAGCTGGGGTGTGCTGGGGGCGGCCGAGTTCTGCTGGCACGCGGCACGGCAATACGGTCTGGACCGCCACCAGTTCAAGCGTCCGCTGGCGCAGACACAGCTGTTCCAGAAGAAACTGGCCGATATGCAGACCGAGATTGCACTGGGCCTGCAGGCTAGCCTGCAAGTGGGCCGTCTGATGGATGCGGCGAAAGCCGCGCCCGAGATGATCAGCATCGTCAAGCGCAACAACTGTGGCAAGGCGCTGGATATCGCGCGGATGAGCCGCGACATGCATGGCGGCAACGGTATTTCGCTGGAGTTCGGTGTGATCCGCCACATGGTCAACCTTGAAACGGTCAACACCTATGAGGGCGCGCATGATGTGCATGCGCTGATCCTTGGCCGCGCACAGACGGGCTTGCAGGCCTTCTTCTGATCGGTTCTAACAGGATGTGACGCTGCAACAGGCGGCGCGCTTTGCCACAGGGCAGGCGCGCCGTTATTTGTTGCGACGCTCGGATTGATCAGGGGCAAAGGTGCGATGAAGGCAGATCTGAACCTGTGGCGCAACAGCGCGAAAGAAGCCTTTGAAGCTGATGTTTTTTCAGGGGAATCATCGGTTGATCTTTGCATTCTGGGTGGCGGGTTCACGGGCTGTTCCGCAGCGCTGACAGCCGCGCAGCACGGGGCATCGGTTCTGCTGCTGGAGGCTGACACCATCGGCCACGGTGGATCGGGGCGCAATGTCGGACTGGTCAATGCGGGGCTGTGGTTGCCGCCAAAGGCGGTCTGCGATGCGCTGGGGCAAGGGCAGGGCACACGGCTGAACACCGCCCTTGCAGCCGCCCCCGAACTGGTTTTCGCCCTGATCGAGGACCACGGGATCGCGTGCGAGCCGGTCAGGTCAGGCACCTTGCATTGCGCGCATTCGTCCAAAGGGTTCAATGACTTGCGCGGCAGGTTTGAACAACAAAAGGCGCTTGGTGCGCCGGTTACCTTGCTGGACGCGGCGCAGGCACAGGCGCGGACAGGCACACCAAGGGTTCTCGGGGCTTTGCATGATGCCCGCGCGGGCACGATCCAGCCATTGGCCTATGCGCGCGGGCTGGCGCGTGCCGCGGTGCAGAATGGCGCGCGCATATATGAAAACAGCCCCGTGGTGTCGGTTGCAAAAAGCGGTGGGTCATGGCTTGTAAAGACGCCACAAGGCACTGTGATTGCAGATAAAATACTGATTGCCACCAATGCCTATCATCAACCTGTCAAGGGCGCTGATGTGCCCGCCACAACGCCGGTGCATTACTTCCAACTGGCCACAGCGCCGCTTGGCCACAATACCGGTGCACAGATCCTGCCGGGCGGCGAGGGGTGCTGGGATACAGGCACCGTCATGACGTCGTTCCGCAAGGATCAGGCGGGCCGTCTGATCATCGGCGCGATGGGCAACCCCGATGGACTGGGCGTGCATGAGGCATGGGCAAGACGCGCGTTGGCGCGGCTGTTTCCGCAAGTGGCTGATGCGCCGTTCGAATATTTCTGGTCGGGCCGTATCTCGATGACCTCGGATCATATTCCCAAGGTGATGCGGTTGGGTGGTGCGAGTTATGCCGTGTTCGGGTATTCCGGTCGCGGCATTGGGCCCGGCACAGTGATCGGTGCTGCGGCAGCGCGCGCATTGCTGTCGGGTGACGAGGGCGCATTGCCCCTTGATGCCGTCGACGGATACGCAGAGGCGTTTACATCCGCAAAAGGCCAGTTTTATGAGCTTGCAGCGCGTCTGACACATGCCAGCGGGGCGCGGCTTGGGTAAGCCGATCAGCATATGCAATAGTCGCATAATCAGTATTATGTTAAATATATAGGTACAGAAAAGAACCGCCAATCCGCCCATATGGCAATAAGTTCAAGGCTTTGTGCACATCTGCTGATGTCGCTCGGTATCTGTCACCACATCAACCCTTCTTTTGTTCAAGCAACAGTCCCTCTCGACACTATGGGGTGTGCAAGGCTATCAATAACTTAATGTAAATTGAACGCGAGCCGTCATGACAAAGCTGCTGATCCTTAATGGTCCCAACCTCAACCTGTTGGGTACACGCCAGCCCGAGGTTTACGGTCGCGTGACGCTGGACGATATCAACGCGCTGTGTGTGACGGAAGCGGCCCGATTGGGCATGCGTGTGGACTGTGTGCAATCCAACCATGAGGGTGCGCTGATTGATGCGGTGCATGCCGCGCGCGGACAGCATGCTGGGATCGTGCTGAATGCCGGTGCCTATACGCATACATCGGTCGCTTTGATGGATGCCATTGCCTCGGCCGCGGTACCGCTGGTCGAGGTGCATCTGTCCAACATCCATGCGCGCGAGGCGTTCCGCCATAAGTCCTATATCGCACCGGTTGCCCTTGGCCAGATCTGCGGCTTCGGGGCCACGGGGTATATTCTGGCGATACAGGCGCTGGCCGCGCATCTGGCCGCACAGCAGGAGAAAATGGCATCATGACCATCAACCGGTATCTGGAAGCGCTGACAAACGCCCAGACGCTGGAAGAGTTGTGGGATATGCACTGCCGCAAGATGGCCGGATACAGGTTTGACCGACTGCTTTACGGCTTTACCCGTTATCGCAGCGGCACATCATTGGGTGATCCGGATGATTTCGTGATCCTGACGAACCACCCAACAAGCTATGCCGAGACCTTCATTTCCGAAGGGTTCTATTTCCACGGCCCTATGGTCCGTTGGGCACTGGACAATGAAGGCGCCTGTAGTTGGCGGGTTGTGGCCGACATGATCCAGACCGGAAACATGACCCCCAGCGAGGCGCGGGTGATCCAGTTCAACCAGTCGCACAAGGTCCATGCCGGTTATACGATCGGGTTCAAATCGGTCTCGCCCCGCGCCAAGGGCGGGATCGCGCTGACCGCGCAACCCGAGATGACCCAGGATCAGGTGGATACGCTGTGGGACCGTCATGGCATGGATATTCTGGTGATCAACAACGTGGCCCATCTGAAAATCCTCACCCTGCCCTATACCTCGCCGGGTCGCGGTCTGACGCGCCGCCAGCGCGAGGCACTCGGCTGGGTCGGCGATGGCAAGACCACGCAGGACATCGCCTTGCTGATGGGGCTGACGCCCGCGACGGTTGAAAAACACCTGCGACTGGCGCGTGAGGCGCTGAATGTGGACACTACGGCGCAGGCTGTGTTGAAAGCGGCCCTGCAGAATCAGATGTTCGTACTGGACGCCTGAGGCGCACCCCCCTGCCCTGCAACCGGCCCGACCGCGAAAATGCCAAGTCTGACGTTGCGTATTGTCAGAGCTGCAGGCAGACGAGGTATGGAATACCCTACCTTAACCCCTTTTTTTTCAAGGGTTTCGCGTCAAAGGTAGGGAAAACCAGACTACCTTAACCCAAGGTTAACCGGCATCCTGAACATGTTCCGTGAGTGGTGGCTTTGGCCAGGGAACACCGGGAAAGACCTTCGCAATACCGAAGCTCTCTGTCTCGTCCGGGTAACCGGAACCGTCGGCCTGCTTGTGTATTCATCCGCTTGCAGGTCGGCATCTTGTCCCGTCGCATCCATCCCAATGACAGGCGGACAAAAAAAAGACGGTGCCAGCCCTGGGGTGGCACCGTCGCTTTCTTTTGCAGCTAACGACCCGACAGGATCGGGCCTACAGGATGCGATCAGCCGCGGCCAACTTTGGCTACTTCTGCGGCGAAATCTTCCTTCTCGACCACGATGCCTTCACCCACTTCAAGGCGCAGGAAACCGGTGATCTCGACGCCCGCCTCTTTCGCGGCAGCCTCGACGGTCAGATCGGGGTTCACCACGAAAGCCTGACCCAGCAGGGTGACTTCGGCCATGAACTTCTGCATCCGGCCCACGATCATCTTTTCGATCACGGCTTCGGGCTTGCCCGACTCGCGCGCGATTTCCATCTGGACGTGCTTTTCCTTCTCGACCACGGCAGGATCCAGATCGGTCTGGCTTAGCGAGGCGGGGTTGGCGGCAGCGATATGCATCGCAACCTGACGCCCGAACGCCTCGTTCCCGCCTGTCATGGCGACCAGAACGACGATCTTGCCCATGCCGTCGGCAGCAGCGTTATGCACATAGGACACAACGGTTTCGCCTTCGATCACGGCCATGCGGCGCACAGACATGTTCTCGCCGATGGTGGCGATTTTCTCGGTCAGGATCGCTTCGACGGTTTTGCCGCCGATATCGGAGGCTTTCAGCTCGTCGACCGTATTCACGGTGAGGGCCGCTTTGGCAAAGCTGGCAACCATCGCCTGGAAATCGGCATTTTTGCCGACAAAGTCGGTTTCCGAGTTCACTTCGATGGCAACGCCGCGATTACCTGCAACCTGAACGGCCACAAGACCTTCGGCTGCGGTACGGTCGGATTTCTTGGCGGCTTTTGCCAGACCTTTGGTGCGCAGCCAGTCGATGGCGGCTTCCATGTCACCGTCAGTTTCGGTCAACGCTTTTTTCGCGTCCATCATGCCTGCGCCCGTACGGTCGCGCAGATCTTTTACCAGTGCAGCTGTGATCGCCATCGCTCGGCTCTCCTCGGATGAATGAAATGGATCTGCGGGCGGTCATGCCGCCCGCATGTGTCAGTGACGTGACAGGATCAGGCTTGGCCTGTCGCCTCGGCCAGCAGTTCCTCGACCGGTGCGTCTTCTAGCGCGCCCAGATCGACGCCTGCAGCACCCATCTGCGCGGTCATGCCGTCCAGAGCGGCGCGGCTGACCAGATCGCAATAAAGTGCGATTGCGCGGGCCGCGTCGTCGTTGCCGGGGATGATATAGTCGATGCCATCGGGCGAGCAGTTGGTGTCAACCACGGCCACAACGGGGATGCCCAGCTTGTTGGCTTCGGCAATGGCCAGCTGTTCTTTTTTCACGTCGATGACGAAAATCAGGTCCGGCACGCCGCCCATTTCGCGGATACCGCCAAGGCTGGCTTGCAGTTTGGCCTGCTCGCGCTCCATGCCCAGACGCTCTTTTTTGGTCAGGCCATCGGCGCCGCCAACCAGTTGCTCGTCAATCGACTTGAGGCGGTTGATCGACTGCGACACGGTCTGCCAGTTGGTCAGCGTGCCACCCAGCCAACGGTGGTTCATGTAGAACTGAGCGCATTTCTCGGCAGCTTCGGCCACGGGAATGGCGGCCTGACGCTTGGTGCCGACAAACAGGATGCGGCCGTTCTTGGCGACAGTGTCACGGATGACCTTGAGCGCCTGATCCAGCATCGGAACAGTCTGCGTGAGGTCCATGATGTGGATGCCGTTACGCGCGCCGTAGATGAACGGACCCATACGGGGGTTCCAGCGCTGGGTCTGGTGGCCGAAGTGGACGCCAGCTTCAAGCAATTGGCGCAAAGTGAACTCGGGAAGAGCCATAAGTCGTTTCCTTTTCCGGTTTTCGCCTCGGCGGGGGTGTAAGAGCGGATGCTCCAACCGGCGGACATATGAGGATGTCTCCCCCATAGGCCCACCCCGCCTGCGGGATTTCAGTGGCGCGCGTATAGACGGGATGGGTGCGGGGCGCAAGAGGGACCGGACCGGTGCGTTCCATCAGGTCGAAATGCCGGACATGGATATTTTGAGCAAGAAGAAGCAGCTGGCGATGTGTGCTTGTGTCACGCGCCGGATTCGGGGCAGTTAAGAGGGATGGATCAAGACCATGACATCTTGTGTATCGGATCGGTTCTGTGGGACGTGATCGGCCGCGCGCCAAGCCATATGCGGCAGGGCGCGGATGTACCGGGGCGTATCACCCGCCTGCCCGGTGGCGTGGCGATGAATATCGCGATGGCGCTGGCGCGCTTTGGCCTGCGCCCCGCGCTGTTGAGCGCGGTGGGCCGCGATGTTGAGGGTAACGACCTGATACAGGCCTGCACAGCGCTTGGCGTCGGCACGGCGCATCTGTACCGCTCGGACGATCTGCCGACCGACCGTTATATGGCGATCGAGGGCGCGAACGGTCTGATAGCGGCCATTGCCGATGCCCATTCGCTTGAAGCGGCAGGCGCCAAGATCCTGCGCCCGCTGACGGATGGCCCTTTGGGTGACAGCGCGCGCCCCTATGCGGGACGTATCGCGCTGGATGGCAACCTGACCCGCGCCCTGCTGGACGAGATCGCAACGCATCCCGCCTTTGGCCGCGCCGATCTGCGTGTGGCCCCTGCCAGCCCCGGCAAGGCCGAACGGTTGGGGCCGTTCCTGACCCATGGCCGTGCCGTTTTTTATGTGAACCTCGAAGAAGCGTCGATCCTGTGCCAGCAAGGGTTCGACGGGGCCGCCAGCGCAGCCGCAGCGCTTGTGGCGCGCGGGGCGGTGCGGGCTTTGGTTACCGATGGCGGACGGCCTGCCGCTGATGCCAATGCGGCAGGCGTCATCACCCTGCCCTGTCGTCAGGTGCTGGTGACCCGTGTCACTGGCGCGGGCGATACATTCATGGCGGCCCATATCGCCGCCGAACTGGGCGGTGCGTCACGTGACGCGGCACTGGCCCGTGCGGTTGATGCCGCCGCTACCTATGTTTCAGGAGAGATCCCCTCATGATCCTTTATACCCATTCCCCCGAAGTGGCCGCCGCACTGGATGCAGGCCGCGCCGTCGTGGCGCTGGAAAGCACGATCATCACCCATGGCATGCCGTGGCCGCGCAATCTGGAGACAGCCCGGTTGGTCGAACAGACCGTGCGCGACGCAGGGGCCACCCCCGCCACGATTGCCGTGCTGAACGGCCAGTTGCATATCGGGCTGACAGAGGCGGAACTGGAACGGTTGGCGCAGGCCAAAGGGGTCGCCAAACTCAGCCGTGCCGATCTGGCGGTCTGTCTGGCACAGGGCGGCACAGGGGCCACGACGGTTGCGGCCACGATGATCGCCGCCGAACTGGCGGGGATCGAGGTCTTTGCCACAGGCGGAATCGGCGGTGTGCACAAGGGCGCGGAACAGACCTTCGACATTTCTGCCGACCTGCACGAGCTGGCCGCGACCCGCGTGACCGTGATCGCCGCCGGTGCCAAGGCAATTCTGGACCTGCCCAAGACGCTGGAAGTGCTGGAAACGCTGGGTGTGCCCGTTATCGCCTATGGGCAGGACGATCTGCCCGCTTTCTGGTCAGCCACATCGGGGATCAAGGCCCCGCTCAGGATGGACCATCCGTTTGAGATTGCGCGGGCGCACCGGATGCGCGCGCGACTGGGTCTGCCCGGTGGCCAGCTGATTGCCAACCCCATTCCCAAAGCTGCCGAAATCCCGCAATCCGAACTTGCCCCCGTGATTGCCCAAGCCAGCGCTGATGCCACAGAGCTGGGAATCACCGGAAAGGCTGTCACACCGTTTCTGTTACAGCGGATTTTCGATCTGACCGGCGGCGCGTCGCTTGAGGCGAATATCGCGCTGGTGCTGAACAATGCCCGCCTTGGGGCCGCCGTGGCTGTGGCGTTGAGCGCACAAAAGAACGCATGGGAAGCAGCTTTGCCGCGCACCTAGGCCGCGGCCCATTGTGACCGGCATGACGACATCTTAAATAGGTCACTGATTGTCCTGCGGGAACCACAAAGATGACAACCCCTTTCGATTCCGAACCAGTAGCCCCACGCCGTGCCGGACCGCTTTCGGGAATACGCTCCAGCTTTCTGACCGGCCTTGTGGTAATTGCACCCATTTGGCTGACGATCTGGTTCATCTGGTCACTGGCGGGCTTTGTCGACGGTGTTGTGCTGCCTTTGGTGCCGGACCGCTTCAAGCCCGACCAGTTCATCGGGATCAACCTGCGCGGGCTGGGTGTGATCATCTTTCTGATCTTCACCGTGATCGTCGGCTGGATCGCCAAGGGGCTGATCGGCCGCTCGCTGCTCAGGTTCGGCGAATCGCTGGTGCAACGTATGCCGGTGGTCAGGTCGATCTATTCTGGTGTGAAACAGATCGCCGAAACCGTCTTTGCCCAATCCGAACGCAGCTTCGAGAAAGCCTGCCTTGTCGAATATCCGCGCAAGGGGATCTGGGCCATCGGTTTTATCTCGACCGAGGCCAAGGGCGAGATTGCGGCACGTTCCGCCGCATCCGGCCCGTTGATGAGCGTCTTTTTACCCACAACCCCGAACCCGACATCGGGCTTTCTGCTTTACGTGCCGAAAGAGGATGTGATCTTGCTGGATATGAGCGTCGAGGATGCCGCAAAACTGGTGATTTCGGCCGGTCTTGTCTATCCCAACGCCAAAGATCCGGTCCAGCCGGAAAAAGCCGCCTGATCCTGCGGCCTGATCAGTTATTCACCCGGCCTCAGATCATATCGCGATTCAGGACAGCATCTGCGCCAGATCGACCGTGCTGCGCTTGTTCAGGTCGTCCTTATGCGCGCTCAGGAACGCGTCGGTCGCGGCACGGCCAGCAGCCTTGAGGCGTGCCAGCAGCAGCGGATTGGGCATGACCTTGGTGGCCACCGACAGATCGTTCATCAGCGCATCATCCGACACCATATGCACCAGAACGTCCTTCATCGTACCAGGCGTCAACGCGCCCTGGGCCAGCAACCGCTTGACGAAAGCAATGGCGCGCAGCTCGCGCAGCAGCGAGGCGTTGAAGCTGATCTCGTTGATGCGGTTCTGGATCTGGTTCGGGCTGCGCGGCAGCGCATCGCGGATGATCGGGTTGATATTGACGATCATGATATCAGCAGGCAGGTCCGGCTCGAAAAACGGAAACAGCGCCGGATTGCCGCTATAGCCGCCATCCCAATAGGCTTCGATCACGCCGGTTGCGGGGTCTTCGATCTCGACCGCCTGAAACAGCGTGGGCAAACAGGCCGAGGCGAGCAGCGCCCCGGTGCTGATATCATGCCCGGTAAAGACGCGGATCTTGCCCGTGCGCACATTGGTCGCCCCCACAAAAAGATGCGGCCCTTCCGTTGCGCAGACGGTCTCGTAATCAAAAGCCTCAGCAATCGACGTCAGCGGGTTGGTGTAGAACGGACCATATGCATAGGGCGAAGTCATGCGCGAGACCGCATCTGTGACACCGTAAGCGAACGAGTTCTCAAGCGCCGAACTGACCGCCGCCGTGGTCGGCGACATCTCGGTCAGCCAGCGTGTGACAGGCGTTTCCTGCAATGCGCCCATTTTGCCCCAGAGCCAGTCAAGATTTTCCCGCGCACCCTCGCGCCCGCCTTTGAGCCAGCCGGACTTGTAGGCCGCACCGTTCAGCGCGCCCGCCGAGGTGCCGGAGATCGCCGATATCTCGATATCGTCCTCGTCCAGCAGCCTGTCCAGCACACCCCATGTGAACGCGCCATGCGCGCCGCCGCCCTGCAGGGCAAGGTTGATGCGTTTGATACTCATATGGTGCGGCCTTTCTGGAAAACGGAGGACGGGGGCCAAGGAATGGGGGCCTGGCCCCATCGCCTGCGGCGATGCCCCCGTGGATATTTCAGGCAAGAAGAAACAGGGCGCGGATTACATCGCGGTCCAGCCGCCATCCACGCTGATCGTGGTGCCGGTGATCTGGGCGGCTGCGTCCGAGCACAGGAACACGGTTGTTCCGCCAAGCTGTTCCACGGTGGCGAATTCCTTGGAAGGCTGGCGTTCCAGCATGACCTTCTCGATCACGTCCTCGCGGCTCATGTTGTATTTCTTCATCGTGTCGGGGATCTGCGCCTCGACCAGTGGTGTCAGCACATAGCCGGGGCAGATCGCGTTGCAGGTGATGCCCTGCCCCGCGGTCTCCAGCGCCGTTGTTTTGGACAGGCCGACCACACCATGTTTGGCCGCGACATAGGCCGATTTGTAAGGGCTGGCCGTCAGGCCGTGGGCCGAGGCGATATTGACCACCCGCCCCCAACTCGCCTTGCGCATCAGTGGCAAAGCGGCAGCAGTTGTATGGAAAGCCGATGTCAGGTTGATCGCGATGATCGCGTCCCATTTTTCGGTCGGGAATTCGTCGATCGGGCAGACATGCTGGATGCCGGCGTTGTTCACAAGGATGTCGCAGGCGCCTGCCTGTTCGATCAGGGCGCGGCACTGGTCACCCTTGGACATGTCGGCCTTGATATAGCGGGCAGTCACGCCGAACTCTTCGGCGATCTGGCGCGCCAGCGCGTGATCCTCGTCCGTGTCGGTGAAGGAGTTGAGCACCACATCAGCCCCGGCGCGGGCCAGTTCGCGGGTGATTCCCAGACCGATTCCCGATGTTGATCCGGTGATGATGGCTGTTCTTCCGTTCAGCGACATGCGCCTCTCCTTTTGATGTGATTTGCCAATGACAACGTTGCACCCGCAGCATAGCACAGGCAAATCAGGAATGACGAGGGAGCGGCAGTCACAGTACCGCGTCCGTCCCGGCACAGGCGAAAAGTCAGCTGTGCAAAAAAAAACGCCGGCACGAAGCCGGCGTTAAGTTATTGAGGCAGGTTTCATACAGGCAAGAAACCTATCGAGCAGTGAGACCTTTATAAGCAATCCAGCGCTCGCTTCCAAGCTAAAAGTTTGAAAAGACGGGAGTCCGGCGTTAGATTGAGCCGCAATAAAACATGGCCAGAGCAGGATTGGTGCCAGAATGGAACGCAATTATTTCCGCCGTTATCGCCGGAGGGTGGCGGCTTGTGCGGTCATGTTTCTTGCTTTGGGTGCACCGCTTCAGGCTGATTCAGGGCCACGCCATGGCATAGCTATGTATGGCGAACCAGCCCTTCCACCTGATTTTGTGTCCCTGCCCTATGCAGACCCGCAAGCGCCGCAGGGTGGACGCCTTGTCGAAGGGGCAACGGGGGGCTTTGATTCGCTCAACCCGTTCATCCTCAAAGGCACCGCACCGTGGCAGTTGCGTTTTTTGGCCTACGAATCCCTGATGGCGCGAAACTGGGATGAACCGTTCACGCTTTACGCCCTTTTGGCCGAATCGGTCCGTGTGGCCGAGGACCGCTCGTGGGTGGAATTCACCCTGCGCCCCGAGGCCCGATTCTCGGATGGCAGCCCCGTGACTGTCGAAGATGTGATCTGGTCCTACGAGACTTTGGGCACGCAAGGGCATCCCCGGTATCTGGGATTCGCGGCCCAGACCGAAAGCATCACCCAGACCGGGCCGCGCAGTCTGCGGATCGACTTCAATACCCAGGACCGCGAATTGGCCCTGATCGCGGGCCTGCGCCCTATCCTGAAAAAGGCGCAATGGGAGGGGCGTGATTTCACCGCATCGACAATCCATGACGTGCCGGTCGGATCAGCGCCCTATGTGGTGGGCCGCTACGAGCAGGGCCGATATGTCACGCTTCAGCGCAATCCCGACTATTGGGGACGCGATCTGCCGATCCGGCGCGGCACCTATAATCTCGACGAGATCAGGATCGAGTATTTCGGCGACGAATCCGTGATGTTCGAAGCGTTCAAGGCAGGCGCTGTGACCGTCTGGCGCGAATCGAACGCTGATGACTGGGAAACACGCTTTGGCTTTGACGCGGTCCGGCGCGGTGATGTGGTGCTGTCGGAAATCACGCATGCGCGTCCCACAGGGATGACGGGTTTCGCGATGAACAGCGCCAAACCCCATCTGTCGGACTGGCGCGTGCGTGAAGCCCTGCTGCTGGCCTTCAACTTTCCCTACATCAACGGCACAGTGACAGGCGGGCGACAGCCGCGCATCACGTCCTATTTCTCGAACTCCGACCTTGGCCTGCGCGAAGGCCCGGCCGAAGGCCGTGTGCGGGAATTGCTGGAGCCGTTCGCGCAAGACCTGCCGCCCGGCGCGCTGGAGGGGATCACCCTGCCTGAAGGCGATGCGTCCGAGCGAAACCGCGCCGACCTGCGCCGCGCTGCCGCGCTGCTGGACGAAGCGGGCTGGCAGGTGCAAAACGGCCGTCTGACCGATAGCACAGGCGGGCCTTTCACGTTGGAGGTGCTGTTGCGTCAGGGGGACCGGAACAATCTGGCGGTGATCGAAATTTACCGCAGTGCGTTGGAAAGATTGGGGATTACAACTATCATACGCGCCGTGGACAATGCCCAATACGCGCAGGCAGAGGCCGCGCAGGATTTCGACATGATGCCCTTCCGCCGCGATCTGTCCCTCAGCCCGGGCAATGAACAGCGCCTGTACTGGGGATCGGACGGTGCCGGAACGCCGGGCACGCGCAATGTGATGGGCATGCAGATGGCCGCTGCCGATGCAATGATCGAACATCTGTTGAACACCGATAGCCGCGAGGAATTCATCGCGGCCACCCGTGCGCTGGACCGTGTTTTGATGGCAGGGCGCTATGTCATTCCGATCTGGACAACCAATGTTGATCGCATTGCCCATGCGAAGCGGTTGAAGTTTCCCGAAAATACGCCGATCTATGGCGACCGGATCGGCTGGATGCCCGATGTATGGTGGTATGAGGAGTGAGCAGAATGAACAAGCTGATGGTTATTGCGATTGGTCTGGGCTGTCTGGCAGTTCTGACCGGATGCGCCACGGTGGACGGGATCGGACAGGACATTTCCGGTGGTGCGCGCAGGGTTGGCACCTGGTTCTGATTGCCGCGAAAGCTATACCAGGGACGTGACCCAGAGGATCATCGCATCCTCGGGGCTGACCGACACGACATTATGCCCCATCGCGCCGTCGTAATAGGCGCTGTCGCCGCGCCGCATCTCGACCGGCTCGTAAAACTCGGTGTAAAGCCGGATCACACCGGTCAGCACATAGAGAAATTCCTCGCCGTCATGGCGCACCCAGCCGTCGAACTCCTCCATCCGGCGGGCGCGTACACGGGCGCGGTAGGGCAACATCTGCTTTCGCGACAGCCCTTCGGCCAGCAATTCATGTTCATAGGTGGTGGTGGCGTGGCGCGCCCCTTCACCAGCGCGGGTCAGCACCCAGCGCCCCGTGGCCTGCCCCACAGCAGGCGGCGTGAAAAGCTGCGGCACCGAGATATCCAGACCTGTCGCCAGCTTCTTGAGCGCATCATAGGTGGGCGACATTTGCCCGTTCTCGATCTTGGACAGGGTTGACCGCGCCAGCCCCGCCTGCCGTGCCGCCTGTTCTAGCGTCAGACCGAGATCCTTGCGCAATCCCCTGACACGTTGACCAAGATCCAAAGGTTCTGCAACCGCGGCGCCACCATCGGCGCGGGCTATGCGGATCAGGGATCTGGGGTCTCGCTCGCTCATGGAGGAGGGATATAGAACGGTGTTCTGCGGCTTGCAACTGACGCGAGGCCGGCCTAGCAAGGGCGTATGCAAGCAATATTCGATCAGGGCGATGCCGCCCCCTGCCCTCGCCCCTTCAACATGGCCGCCCATGTGCTGGCCCATGCCGCGGATCTGCCCGATAAGGTGGCGCTGGCTGTCATCTCGCAGGACGGTGCCGATAGCTGGACCTATGCGCGGCTGGCCGCGGCAGTCCGCGGAACCGCGACAGGTCTGCTGGCGGCAGGGTTCAAACCCGGTGATATCCTGTTGATGCGGCTGGGCAATACTGTGGATTTCCCGCTGGCCTATCTGGGGGCCATCGCCGTGGGTCTGGTGCCGGTGCCGACCTCGTCGCAACTGACAGCGCCGGAAGTGTCCAAGATGGTGGCGCAACTTTCGCCTGCGGGCATCCTGCGCGATCCGCGCGTCGCCTGCCCCGATGATACCGGCCTGCCCGTCATCGACACCGGCGCATTGATCGCGATGCGCGATCTGCCCCCTGCGGATTACGCGATGGGGGATTGTGACTGTCTGGCCTATATCATCTACACTTCCGGCACATCGGGTATTCCGCGCGCCGTGATGCATGCCCACCGCGCGATCTGGGCGCGCCAGATGATGCATCAGGGCTGGTACGGGCTGCATCCTGCCGACCGTCTGCTGCATGCAGGCGCGTTCAACTGGACCTATACGCTGGGCACCGGACTGATGGACCCTTGGTCGGTGGGCGCAACTGCACTGATCCCCGCCGAAAGGGTCGCGATCGAGGCGCTGCCGCAGTTGCTGGCGGAACATAGGGCAACGGTATTTGCAGCAGCACCAGGCGTTTACCGCAAGATCCTCAGCCATCACGACAAGATGGACTTGCCCATGCTTCGCCACGGGCTGGCAGCGGGCGAGAAACTGTCGGACCGCGTACGCCACCACTGGAACGCTGCCACAGGCACCCCGATATTCGAGGCCTACGGCATGTCCGAATGCTCGACCTTCATCTCTGGCAGCCCTGCCCATCCCGCAAGACAAGGCACGCTGGGCCGTCCGCAGGAAGGCCGAAAGGTTGCGATCTTGGGGCCCGACGGTCCGGTCGCACTTGGCGAGGAAGGCACGATCGCCATCGCCCGCAGCGATCCCGGCCTGATGCTGGGCTATTTCGCTGCCGAGGCTGATACCGCCGCCCGCATGCAGGGCGATTGGTTCCTGACAGGCGATCAGGGCATGATGGATGCAGGCGGGCAGATCACCTATCTGGGACGCGCCGATGACATGATGAACGCAGGCGGCTACCGTGTCTCGCCGATGGAAGTGGAAGCAGCCCTGCTGACCCATCCCGCCATCCGCGAGGTTGGCGTGACCGATATCGAGGTCAAGCAGGACGCCCGTATCATTGTGGCCTTCTATGTCGGCGCCCAGACCGACGAGGCTGATCTGAAAGCCTTTGCCGAAACCTGTCTGGCGCGGTACAAACAACCAAGGGTATATGTGCGCCTTGAGGCGTTGCCTTCGGGGGCCAATGGCAAGATTATGCGCCGTTCTTTGAAACCACTGTATGAGGCCCGTAATGGTCAAGCTTGATATCCTGTCCGATCCGATCTGCCCATGGTGCCTGATCGGAAAGGCACAACTCGAACGCGCATTGGACGCGCGGCCAGACCATCCTTTCGTGATCGAATGGCATCCGTTCCAGCTGAACCCCGACATGCCGCCCGAGGGGGCTGACAGGCGTACCTATCTTGAGGACAAGTTCGGCGGCAAGGAACGCGCCGTGCAGATCTATGGACGCATCGCCGATCATGCCCAATCCGCAGGGATCGAGATCAATTTCGAAGGGATCAAGCGCACGCCCAATACGCTGGACGCCCACCGCCTGATCCATTGGGCAGGGATCGAGGGTGTACAGGATCGTGTCGTCTCGGCCCTGATGCAGGGCTATTTTCAAGAAGGGCGCGACATCGGCGACCGTGATACATTGGCCGATATCGCCGACAGCGCGGGCCTTGATGCGGCCGTGATCCGCAAGCTGCTCGACAGCCCTTCGGATACAGACGACATCCGCGCCCGCGACACTGCCGCCCGCGAGATGGGCGTCAACTCGGTGCCGACCTTCATCGTGGCTGGCAAACACGCCGTTCCCGGCGCGCAATCCACCGAGGTCTGGCTGCGCGTAATCGACGAAATCCTGTCGCAGGATGCCGCCGACACCGATAACGCGGACTAGAACCGCATGACCGCGCCGCGCGCTTCCGGTCCGCCTGCACAGGGTGCGCGCGCGATGCCTTCCAAGGTGGAATTTATCGGTCTGATCGCGATGCTCTTTGCCATCATCGCCTTTTCCATCGATTACATGTTGCCCGCCCTGCCCCTGATCGGTGCCGAACTCAGCCCGCTGGACCCCAATCGCGCACAGCTGATCGTGATCGCCTTTGTGCTGGGTATGGGCGCGGCCACGCTGGTGACGGGCCCGATGTCGGATGCCTGGGGGCGCAAGCCGATGGTTTTGGGTGGAACAGCCCTGTATGTGCTGGGGGCTTGCCTTGCATGGGCCGCCCCGACGCTGGAGCTGCTGTTGCTGGCGCGCTTTGTCCAAGGCGTCGGCGCAGCGGGTCCGCGTGTTGTCGGCATGGCGATCGTGCGTGACCTTTATGGCGGGCGCGAGATGGCGCGTATCCTGTCCTTTGTCATGCTGGTCTTCATGCTGGTGCCCGCCGTGGCCCCCTTGATCGGCAGCTGGATCACTGCCGCTGCAGGCTGGCGCGCGCTGTTCGGCGCTTTCGTGATCTTCGCGCTGGTTGCCACGCTGTGGCTGGCCCTGCGCCTGCCGGAATCTCTGCCCGTGGCGGCGCGGCGCGCGATGCGGCCTTCGGTGATCAATCAAGCGGTGGTCGAGGTGCTGAAACACCCCGTTGTGCGCCTGTCGATCATGGCGCAGACCATGGGCTATGTGCTGCTGTTCAGCACGATCAGCCTGATCCAGCCGGTGTTCGATCAGGTCTTTGACCGCGCAGGCAGCTTTCCTTTGTGGTTCGCGGGCATGGCGGTGGTGTCCGGCACCGCCTCGATCCTGAACGCGGCGCTGGTGATGCGGCTGGGGATGCAGCGCCTTGCCGCTGCCGCCTTCGGGGGCCAAGTGATCCTGTCCAGCGCCATGACCCTGTTCTGGCTGGCGGGTCTGCGCGGGGATGCGATGTTCGCGGTCTATGTGGTGTGGCAATGCACCGTGCTGTTCCAGTCGGGCCTGACCGTGGGAAATCTCAACGCGATCGCGATGGAACCGATGGCGCATATCGCAGGTACCGCCGCCAGCGTGATCGGCGCGATTTCCACCGTGGCGGGCGCGCTGATCGCAGCCCCCATAGCGCTGGCGTTCAACGGCACGCCCCTGCCGATGACGCTGGGTGTGGGTGGCGCCTCGGCCATCGCCTTCGCCCTGACATGGCGGCTGATCCGGATCGAACGGCACCGCGCACGGACCGCCACCACCCCGCTCAAATAAATCTGGTATACAACCGCATACCGTCTTTGCAGATGGCCCGCTTTGCGCTATGACGCGGCCAACCGATTCATCCAGCACAGGGGGATTTCCCATATGAACAAGATCAAGGTAGCCAACCCCGTCGTCGAACTTGACGGCGACGAGATGACCCGCATCATCTGGGATTTCATCAAGCAAAAGCTGATCCTGCCCTATCTGGACATCGATCTGAAATACTACGATCTGGGGATCGAGGAGCGTGACCGCACCGATGACCAGATCACCATCGACGCCGCCCATGCGATCAAGAAATACGGCGTCGGCGTCAAATGCGCGACCATCACGCCCGACGAGCAGCGGGTCGAGGAATTCGGCCTCAAGCAGATGTGGCGCAGCCCGAACGGGACGATCCGCAACATTCTTGGCGGCGTGATCTTCCGCGAGCCTATCATCTGCCAGAACGTGCCCCGCCTTGTGCCGGGCTGGACCCAGCCCATCGTGGTGGGCCGTCACGCCTTTGGCGACCAGTACCGCGCCACCGATTTCCGCTTTCCGGGCGCTGGCAAGCTGACGATCAAATTCGTGGGCGAGGACGGCACCGTGATTGAACGCGACGTGTTCGATGCCCCCGGTTCCGGCGTGACCATGGCGATGTACAACCTTGACGAATCGATCATCGACTTTGCCCGTGCATCCATGAACTATGGTCTGGTCAAGGGCTGGCCTGTGTACCTGTCCACCAAGAACACGATCCTGAAAGCCTATGACGGGCGCTTCAAGGACCTGTTCCAGCAGGTGTTCGACGAGGAATTCGCGGATAAGTTCAAGGCCGCAGGCATCACCTACGAGCATCGCCTGATCGACGATATGGTCGCCTCGGCGATGAAATGGTCGGGCGGCTATGTCTGGGCCTGCAAGAACTATGACGGCGATGTGCAGTCCGACACTGTGGCGCAGGGCTTCGGCTCGCTGGGTCTGATGACCTCCGTGCTGATGACCCCCGATGGACAGACGGTCGAGGCGGAAGCGGCCCACGGCACTGTCACGCGGCATTACCGCCAGCATCAGCAGGGCAAGGAAACCTCGACCAACTCCATCGCATCGATCTTTGCATGGACAGGTGGTCTGAAGCACCGCGCCAAGCTGGACAACAACGCCGAACTGGCCACCTTCGCGGCCACGCTGGAGCGTGTGACCGTGCAGGCGGTGGAAGACGGCCACATGACCAAGGATCTGGCCCTGCTGGTCGGCCCCGACCAGAAATGGCTGAGCACCATCGGCTATCTGGAGAAGGTCGACGAGTATCTGAACAAAGCGCTGGCTGGCTGATTAATCGGTTATGTCAGTGTGGAGGGGGTCGCCTGTGGGCGGCCCCTTTTGCGTTTGGGGTATGGGAATTAACTTGCTGCGATCAGGCGCTATACGCCTGCCATCAGGATATCGACCGCGCGGGTGACCGCCTCACCTTGATCCGCGACTGTGCCGATGCGGGTCAGACGCGCGCGGCGCACCGCTGTGATCAACCGTGTGGCAAGGACAAACCGCGCGCCGTTGAACTGTATCTCGGGGTTCAGAAACCGCACGGCGGGGTAGCCGGACAAAAGCGGTATGACGACGACCGAGGCATCTGGCGGCAACAGGTCGCTTTCGACAACGACCAAGAAGACACCGTTGTACTCTGCAACGTCAAAGCGGCTTAGCGCGTCCAAGATGGGCCACCGGGCGCTGTCATGATATCGGCCAGCGGGTGGCCGTTGCGGTCATGCCAGTCCGACTGCGCTGCAAAAGCTGCTGCATTCTCGGCCAGCCAGTTCTGACGGCGTGCGTCAGCGACCGCTTGGATCAGGGCCGCCTCGGCCACGGCGGACACGTTGATCTCAAGCGTCTTTGCAGCATCAAGTGCCGCGCTGTCGAGCGTCAGGGATGTCTTGCGTTTTGTCGCTGCGGTCATGGGATGCGCTCCGGTTTATACCGTCAGGATATACCGCATGGTGGGATGTGGCAAGATTGGTGCAGTGGGATGTGCTTGAGCGGGTGTCCAACCAAGGTCTTGGCCCTGCTGGCAGGCCCCGACCAGAAATGGCTGAGCACCATCGGCTATCTGGAGAAGGTCGACGAGTATCTGAACAAAGCGCTGGCTGGCTGATTAATCGGTTATGTCGGTGTGGAGGGTGTCGCCGTTGGGCGGCCCCTTTTGCGTTTATTCTCTCAAGCGCATGGCTTTCAACGAATTCTATCTCTTGACACTGAATCGACGAAGAACAAATGTATCTGCGATTAACTTGGCTTATCAGGTGTATTAATGGGAGAAGTAATGGAAGATTTCTTCAACGATCTGCCAGAGGATAACAACCTAGCTTTTGTGAAGTTGCATTCTGACTTTAAGAGAGAATTTGAGTTTCAAATTGAAAATACAGATGAGAATTTTCGATATCATGCTGCAAAATACATGAATAATACGTTAGCCGCAGCAAGCGCGCTTGAAATAAATGAACTTGAAAATTATGCAGTTACTCCCGGAAACGCCCAGCGATTTGATGATGAATTTTCAATTTTTTCAATTGCTGTTGAGAATATAGTTGTTCAAATTAAAATTAAGTATTGTCGGAGAAATACCGGAATGAGCGTTGGATTAACGCCGGAGCAAAAAGCAAAAATACACGTTTTGATTGAAAAGATAAGGAGCGAGATCGAGAATTCTTCTGCCACTTTGGATAAAAAAGAAAAGATTTTTAAAATTATTGCAGGTTTATCACTGGAAATTGATAAATCGAGAGCAGGCCTTGAGAGGTTCGGGGACTTGGCGCGGGGACTATCTAGTGTGAGCAAAGAATTGGCAGATGGTGCTGAACCATGGTGGAAGTGGTTCAAGTTAATTATGGGTGAAGTGGACGAGGCAAAAGAATTGGAACCTGCGCTTCCGAAGCCTGAGGATCGGA
>Ga0163216_100813_pt1 | contig 32592 bp, 28 predicted proteins | sample SynspAceP_FD_167610 | JGI IMG/M metagenome (GOLD analysis project Ga0163216, IMG submission 167610) | Saline lake microbial communities from Ace Lake in Antarctica - Synechococcus sp. Ace-P (Illumina Assembly) | ecosystem: Environmental > Aquatic > Non-marine Saline and Alkaline > Saline ...
CGTCGTCGCTCCAATTCCTACGTCGTCGCCGCTTCGCCATTCCAGACCCACTAATGTCCACTTAATCTTAATGGACATTATCTCTCTTGAGCGGGAAGCGTCAGAGCGGGTAGACCGGACGCTCACAATGTATCTTACGGAAAATAATATCTGAAAACAGATGATGGCGCAGGATTAGCTATGCAGCAGTTACTTTAGTACCAAGTAACAAGCCATACCGGTCAGTGTTTTACTTACAAACGCATGTTATTTTCTAAGGTGAAAAGATATTTAGAGAGCTCATTTCCCAATACCGACCCAAGCTTCGCCGTTGCAATACTGCATGACTGTATAATCGACATTATAAATCATTTGCCCCTCAACTCCTGTGGGATTCGCGCATGCGTTATCCACATCGCCAAGACCACCAGACGCACCAAAATGATAAATGCGCTGTATTTCACTAAGAGAGAGAGCGCGATCATAAATCCGCAAATCATCGTAACTGCCCGCCAAACCAAGGGTTTTAAGATCGGCAGCCGAAGTCCCAAACCCTGTACCATGAGTATAAGTATCGTCGGCAACCAACACGCCGTTTTGATAAGCGCGCACCACACCACTATCCAAAGTCCAGGCTACATGGTGCCAATTGCCATCGTAAATGCCGTATATATAGCCTACTGTTTGGTTAGAACCGCCCGATGTATCAATATGGATACGGATATCATCACTAGCACCAGCGGAAATATCCCAGCCTACAGGCGTCCCCCAGTCTATTTTTTGAACAGCGTTATTATAGTCAACATGGGTGCCTGTTGACTCGTTATACCAAAACGCGACAGTCATCGTATCATTAATGGCGTCTAACTCCGTAGGGTTTGCCGATTCAACGCCGTGACTTGAGGCATTACCATTACTTTTCAAAGCCTTACCCAGAATACCATCAACAGAATCCGTAGTGGCGCTCAAACCATTGATCATCGTGCCGTCATTGCCATTAATGCTATCAACCGCCGTCGTACCGCTCGTTTCATCGAACTTCCAATGGCCGGCCAAACCGTTTGTCGGCGGCGTACCACCAACCAGCCCCATAGCAACCCATTCAGCGCCGTTATAATACTCCATAACATGGAAATCAAAATTGTATTGCATAGCCCCGGGAACACCGATGTGATATATTGTTTCTATTTCGTTTGCTGTAAGAGCACGACTATAGACACGGACATCATCAACAAAGCCATCAAATGTTCCATTACCGCCATCTCCAGCTATGTATAAATCGTGATCCGGGTCTGAAATGTCGTTAGTCCAGAACCCTTGATTGCCTCCATAAACGCCATAATTAGGATCAATTTGGCCGTTTATATAAAGCTTTGGACTTGTACCATTCTGAGTCACTGCAATATGCGTCCATGTGTTAAGCGGCACAGTGTTGTCTGCCAAATCATCTATATACCATTGATATGGCCAACCCTCGGTACTCTGCCGTCCTCTGACAAGGATTCTTTCAGTCTCGAGAGTTTCTATACTTACCTTATAGTTCCATCCCGATTGACCAAACTGCATAATACCTCTGTTCTCTGCATCAGCCTGATTATAGACCCACAGAGCCCACGTTCCTTCGTTGGTTTCAAGAGAGGCATCGTTATCGACTTGCACGTAATCATCTGTGCCATCAAAATCCAGAGAGCTCCCGACTTTCCCCTCCGAAGCCACTCTTACGTTTGCCTCACCGTTCCATGTACCGGTATTGCTTCCAGCCGAATCTGTTATCTCTGTTCCTGTTTCCTCGTTTAATGTCCAGTGGCTTATAAGTCCGCTATCAATATCGATGGTGGACAACAATGAGTCGCCCGGTTGTGCCGCAGCTGTAGATAAAGTGCCATTCTCGGTGAAACCGCCACCCGACCCACGGTTGCTTTGAAATGTCACTGTATCACCGGAAAAGAATATATCGGGCGGATTACCGAGAGGGACAGAGCCATCTTCACCGAGATACATTGGCAGGCCACTTGCGCTAATGAATCTGCGGCGGTTAGATGTATTGGAAAAATCAATATAGCTTCCAAAATCCAGCCAAACATCGGCGATATCACCGTTCCCACCTTCTGCGCCCGCTGTTGTCGCGCCAAAAGAAAAATCACTCTGTGTAAAATCTATAACATCGTCAGTATATGTATTAACCGTATCCAAACGGTCTATATCGTCTACATAAAGGTGACGTTTTGCCGTGTCACTCATGTCCACACTAAACAAAAGATGGTGCCAGTTATTATCGTCAAAATCAGGGGTAGCCGATGGTGTCACTATATCAAGAATAATAGTGCTCGCGCCATTTCGCCCTCCAATCTGAATCTTTCCATCCAAGAACAAATCTATTGATAGATCCCCACCTCCAGCGGTATCAAAAATTTCCCAATCATTATTATCGTAACGAAACCACAAACTTCCAGACCAAAGCTTTGAATCCACAGCGCCTGTCATTCCTGCGCCAGATGTTAAATAAGTCGGTGTCGTATCTTCAAACGTCACAGCATTCGGGTTGTATGGCCCTGTGCCTGCATGCACCCAATTCGTACCGTTACAATACATCATGCGTTCGTGTCTGGTGTCGTACATCATGACGCCGGCGGCAGCGGCATCCGTAGAGCGGAGGGCATAAAGCGCCTGCACCTCGTCGGCGGACAGAGCGCGATTATAGATGCGGGCATCGTCGATCTGTCCTTGGAAATCCGATTGACCATTGCTTCGATTACCGATTCTGAGAGCATCGCCTGCGGTATACGCCAAACTGTCAGGAGCATCGGCTGTATTTTCCTCTATCAGCTCGCCGTCCATATATAGTCTTATGTAGGAAGAGGATTTTACAACGCCTACCATATGGTGCCATTGATTTAGCTCAGTTGTAAAATAACCTGTATATACAGCCGCTCCGCCATCCCCTGTCCCTGCTTCATATAACTCAAACTCAAAATCTGGCGTCGTCCAGCTCGCCCCAAAGTTCCAGCCCTTGGTATTAGAGGAATCAAATCTACTGAGAATCGTGCGCCCTTCCGAGCCCGGGGCCGCAGTTGCATAGACCCACGCGCTAACTGTGATATCTCCTGTAATATCAAAATCGCTGCCGTTACCGGCATCAACATAGTCGTTAGATCCGTCAAAATCGAGGCCGTTGTCGATTTTTCCAGCAACCCAGTTTGCACTGGGGTCGGCAGGAAAGCTCGTTAAAGTACCATTATTGCTTCCCGCGCTATCCACTGCTGTTGAAGTGTTACCACTTTCATCCAGAGTCCAGTGCGCCACCAGCCCATCACTTGGCGTGGGACATTGTGCGTACGCAACCGTAGGAACGCTTGCCAGAAGTACAGCGCAAACTAGAAGAATAAGGCGAGTCACGGGATTGCCTCCTTCGGTTTTGCCATTGAAGGGTTGAGTGGAGACGTTTTCGAGACAGGTCCTGCGGCGGGTCCAAACGGCGCATGAGTGCCCGGCACCGTAGGAATGACAATGACATCATCCGAAGGCACAATAATTCCTGGGTAGTCAAATGATACAACAGCAGCATTTGAACCGTTTACAGCGATTTCAGATGCTTTACGCTCAGTTTGCGCAGGCCTATTATTCTGCGCAAAGACACTGTCAGTAACAAAAAGGGACATAATAAATACGGCAATAACAATATTATATTTCATGCATATCTCACTTCATTAACTAATTTTATAATAAAACGTAGTAATAAAGGTTAATTTATTTATTTTTAACAGTGACTACAATCACTTTAAACTGAAACAAAGTCAAAGTTATTAAATGTACTTTTATAACCTTTAGTAAGTAGAGCAAATTTACCATCAAACAGAACATCCACAAGGTTCAATATTAATGCATTCCGAAAAGCAGCTCCCATGCGCATACATTGTATGTTGCGGTTCCCCATGTAGAGCGTAACCGGCCTTACCGATGAAGCTGCGCCGGACATTCTCTCCCTTGAGGGAGAGGACAAGAGGGTGGTCCTGACTATGATTTTCGTTGTTCTGGATGAACCTCCGCATTAGCAGTTCAATGATCTGCGCTGTGTTCAGCTCGCCGCCCATCAGGTTTATGCGCATCGGATTGAATACAACCATCATTCACCTGCATCCCCATCAGTAAGAACTGCCGGGCCGCGCTCTACGCCGCTTGCGCTCTATCGAACCTTTCGCATTGCAAAAGTTTCGCCCCATCCGGGTGACGATCGCTGACGCGTAGAATGAGCGAGGCGGCCCAAAAACCGCCACTTCTTTATCTGGCGCGCGGATAAGAACCCGCGCTCGAACCCATGTGCATCAAATTCCCGTCCTGTTCGATATTTCTAACAAATAAAAAAGCCCGAAGATCATATTAATCTTCGGGCTTGTTGTGATTAGTATCTGTATACTATCAATATATATTTAAATATTCAATGTAAAATTCCAATTAAAGTGTGACTATTTCGCAACATGCCTAGTGTATAAATACAACAAAGATATTGACGATGTTTTATCTACCTATCTATATTTAAATCACGTCTGTTAAACCTTAGCAGAAAAACTATTGTTGTGATTAATATAAATATATTGGAGAAATACTATGAAAAAACTACTTATTGGAACAGCAGCTATCGCTCTTGGCGTTGTCGCTTTTTCAGGTCCAGCAGCCGCGCAAGTGTCTCTGGATATTGAAGGTCATATGAAAGGCTACATGAGCTGGGTTGACCAAGATACGACGAATGACAGCCCTTTCGCTGAAGCTGTCGGTATTGCTATTATTGATGACACAAGCGAAGACGAGCGTTCAGTTGATATCCTACGTGAAACAGAAGTTCACTTTACTGGTGAAACAACTCTGGATAACGGATTGACTGTTGGTATTCACATTGAAACCGACATTGATCGTGCAGACAACTTCAACACAGAAGAAGGCTATGCTTACTTTTCTGGTGCTTGGGGTCGTGTAAATTTCGGTCTTGAAGATGGTGCTGGTTACCTGTTGCAAGTTGCTGCTCCTTCAGCAGATAGCAACATCGATGGTATCCGTCAGTATGTTCAACCTGTGAACTACAGCATCATGGGTTTCTATGACACAGGTGCCGCGGCCAATATCCATGACCTGTCGGTAAAATCACTGTACAGAGGCATTGATCCGAACACAGGTGTTGCTTTTGTTGCTGATGCCAACTTCCATGATGTTGATGGAAGTGAAACGGTAACTGCTGGCGATATTCGTCTTGGTGATGCTGGTGCAGCTGCCTTTGGTGCGGGCATGCCGGAATTATTCCGTTTCGACTACGATATGGCTGTTTCCGGTTACTCAAACAAGCTGACTTACCTGACACCAGTCTTTAACGGTTTCCAATTGGGTGCTTCTTATACACCGGAAATTGACCAAATATCACGTGACTTCCTTCGCGGTAACAACGATGACGATAGTTATAGAGAATATGGCAATGTCTGGGAACTTGCAGCGCGTTACGAAGGTCAAATGGATGAAGTTGGCGTTACTCTTGGTGCTGGCTACACTCATGCTTCACTGGAAAGCAGCAATGACGAAACTGGTGGCGGTGTCAACGATGATGACAACGTTATTCTGTATAACGATGTTGATGGTTCTGGTACTTTCACAGCAGCTGCCGATACGGCGATCGCAACTCTTGACGATCGTCAAGCATGGAACGTTGGTCTTGATCTTGACTGGGGTCCGTTCGGCCTTGGTGTTTCTTACTCAGAAGATGACCTTGGTGTTTCAGGTAACATGGATCGAGACGTATGGGTTGTTGGCCTTGACTATACAACAGGCCCGTTCAAACTCGGTGCTACCTATTACAATACGGATCAAGAGCTGGGTACACTTGAAATGGAAACAGACCGCTACACTGGTGGTGTTGTTTACACATACGGCCCAGGTATGACATTCCGTGGATCTTTGAGCTACATCGATCATGAAGGTCTTGCTGCAGACGTTAGCGATTCTAATGCTACAAGCTTGATGCTTGGTACACAGATCAACTTCTAATCATTTAGAAGCGTATTATTTCTAAAAGGTGCGGCTTTGGTCGCACCTTTTTTCTTTAGATTAGTTGCTCTATACGGATAAAAATTTGGATATATATCAAACACTAAATACTAGAGAATTCGAAAAATTTATTACTCAGGCGGCAATGGAAAAGCCAGCAATAAATACTTTGTGCTTGTTGATAGCGTACACAGGATGTGTGGTTTCCGAGGCGTTGGAATTAAAAAAACAGAATTTCGACTTTGCCGGTGAAGCCGTTATGTTCAACAATATCCATAGCAACGTTAAAAACGAAATTCGCTATGTTCCTCTTCCGTTGACGGTTTTAAAAGTCCTCGACCAAACTCATGGTATTAGGATTGCAAAGATTGGACCAAAATCTGCGGGAAGTGAGTTGTTGTGGCCTATTCACCGCGTAACTGCCTGGCGTCAAATCTCTACTGTGATGAAAGAAGCTGGCATTGAGGAATCTCAAGCTAATCCGAGGGTTCTACGTCACACCTTTGTTATACGTTGCAAAAAAGCAGGTTATTCTAAATTGGCTGTGCAGAATTGGCTCGGACTTGCAAAACTTCCGGCTGTTTATGAGCACATGTTCTAATCTTTCCGTATGGGCATCCCCGTCAGTAAGACCTGTCGGGCCGCGCTCTACGCCGCTTGCGCTCTATCGAACCTTTCGTACTGCAAAAGTTTCGCCCCATCCGGGTGACGATCGCTGACGCGTAGAATGAGCGAGGCGGCCCAAAAACCGCCACTTCTTTATCTGGCGCGCGGATAAGAACCCGCGCTCGAACCCATCCTGTCAAGCTTACATCAAAACCGGCGACGCTGCGCTGTGCGTCAATTTATCTTCCGCCGCTGCGCGGTTCCCGAGAAGAAAATTGACCCATCCCCGGTGTTTGATCGAACGCCCCGTAAAGGCGCTCCTCGCTTTGCTCGTTACGGCATTTTCATTCCTTTTTTTCGGGCGCTCGGCGCTGGCCAAGGGTTCATGCGCAACCAGTAAGCAAGAAAAGGAAATCAGAAAGTGAGCAACAAGATTTATCAAATGGTCACAGACCAGATCATCAGGCAGCTAGAGCAGGTTGACCCGAGGGATTACAGCAAGCCGTGGTTTTGTGTCGGGCATTCTCCGATCAATTTAAGGGGCACGGGCTATCGCGGCATCAATCATGTGCTGTTGTCCCATAGCGGGTTTAACTCGAATATCTGGGCGACTTTCAAGCAGTGGAAAGAGAGCGATTGCACCGTCAGGAAAGGCGAGAAATCGCAGATCGTTGTGCTGTGGAAATTCTTTAATGAGACAGACGACAGCGGCAATGCCACCGACAAAACAAGCGGAGTCATGACGCGCTATTTTCGGGTGTTTAATTCGCAGCAGGTTGAAGGCGATAAGGCGCGGAAGGCCGAGCAGAAATTCAAAGACAAGCTATTGGAGCATGACCCGATCAGTCAGATGGAGGAATTTGTTTCCGGTTATCTGGCAAATGAGCGTTTGCCCCTGCGGGCTTCCGATATTGCCTGTTATTCAGGCGGAATTGCTGAACACATCGCCATGCCGGAATTGGGGCAGTTTCGGGAGCCAGCGCAATATTACAGCGTATTTGCCCATGAAATCACCCATAGCACAGGCGCGAAGCACAGGCTTTGCCGCGATCTGTCAGGCCGTTTTGGTAACAAAACATATGCCTTTGAAGAACTGGTAGCCGAACTTGGCAGCGCCATGATTTGCGGCGCGTTAGGGCTGGAAGCAAGGCCGCGCGAAGACCATGCCCGATATATCAAAAGCTGGCTCACATGCTTGCGCGGCGACAATAAATTTATCATCAGCGCCGCCAGCCATGCCCAGAAAGCAGCTGATTTTGCTCTGGAAAGTTCAGCCATACAGGCCGCAGCATTGGAGGCGGCAGAGTGAATCCAAACGCCACCATCGATTTTACCAACTTAAAACAAAGGAGAAAGACCATGAGACTCGAACACATAGACCTAAAAGACCTGAAACCCTGCCCCTTGAATGTGCGCAAACATGGCGCAAACGATGTTGACGACCTCGTCACATCTATTCGCAGCCTTGGCATTATCCAGCCGCTATTGGTGCGCCCGAATTGCGAAGGCTTTGAAGTTGTCGCAGGACAGCGGCGCTTGAAGGCCGCGCAAACCATTGACGGGCAGGACAGTGAATTTGCCCCCGTCCCTTGCGCCATTCTTGAAGATGGTGACGATGCCAAAGCGCTTGAAGCATCACTGGCTGAAAATGTTGCGCGTCTTCCCATGGATGAAATCGATCAGTATGAAGCCTTTGCCGCGCTAATCGCATCGGGCAAATCCATCGAGGATATTGCCAGTGATTTTGGCGTGACAGAATTGCTGGTCAAGAAACGTCTGGCTATTGCAGGACTGATAAAGCCAGTTCTCAATGCCTACCGCAAAGAGGAAATTGACGCGCAAATCATCCGCATCTTGACCCTTGCCACCAAGAAACAGCAGAAAGAATGGTTCGCCCTATTCCGTGACCCTGAACAACATGCCCCGCGTGGCTACCAGTTAAAAGCATGGCTGTTTGGCGGCGCTGAAATCCCTGTATCAAATGCCCTGTTTGACCTGACTGACTATAAAGGCGCGATCAAAGGTGATCTGTTTGGTGACGAGCAGTATTTTACAGACACAACAAAATTCTGGGAGTGTCAGAATAGGGCGATTGCCGCCAAGGTGGAGGAATACCAAGCGGCAGGTTGGTCAGATGTGGTTGTCTTGGAAATGGGCAACCCATTTCAATCTTATTACGGTTACGAACAGCGCCCGAAAAAAGAAGGCGGCAAAGTCTTTATTACTTGCAGCGCAAGCGGCGAAGTCGAATGTAATGAGGGGTGGCTTGAAGCCAAGGAAGCCAAACGGCGCGATCTTGCCATGGCGAAAGCCGATGGCAGTTACGAGCCGCCAGTTAGACCGGAATTGACCAAGGCCGCGCAAACCTATCTCGATTTACACCGTCATGCAGCGGTCAGAACCGAGTTATTAAAGCAGCCGCAACTTGCCTTGCGTTTGATGGTTGCCCATGCCTTGTGCGGCAGCAGCCTTTGGAATGTGAAATCAGAGCCGCAAAATACAGACCGCAATGAAGCGATTGAGAAAAGCATTGAAGACACCAAGGCGCAGAAAGCTCTCGTCAATGAGAGAAAGGCCGTTTGCAAACTACTTGGTATCAAGGGCGACAATCAAAATCTTTGTAATCGCTGCACATGGGAGGGTGAAAAACCGCTGGATTTTCAGGCCACATTCGCAAAGCTGTGTGACCTGACAGACAAACAGGTCATACGCGTACTTTCCTTCACCATGGCCGAAACCCTTGCCAGCGGCACAGAACTGATTGACGACCTTGGCATCACCATCGGCGTTGATATGGGCAATTGGTGGACACCGGACGATACTTTTTATGACCTGCTGCGCGATAAGCAGATGATAAATGCCATGCTGAAAGAGATCGGCGGCAAGGCTGTGGCAGATGGCAATGTCACATCGACAGCCAAAGTGCAGAAGAACATTATCCGCGATTTCGCCGAAGGGAATGAAGGTCGCAAAAAGGCCGAGGGCTGGTTGCCCCGCTTTATGCAGTTCCCGCAGCGCACATATCTCGAACGTACATGAAAATTTCTGACATGCTCTCTTGTGCGTAACCGCCTGTCCGGTTTTCTCCTTTTTCGGACAGGCGGGTTTTTATCAATTAGAAGTCATGGCAGAAAAAATCCGCATAGCGCAATTCTCGCGCTATGCGGCTTTTTCAATACCTCTCGGAAAATCAGTTCTTCGTGCGTAAATTCGTACGATACCAATCGGCCAGCTCGTCTTCGGACAACGAGCCATCGGCAACTGCCAACATTGTCAAAACACAATCACCATCGCTGGCGATCAGCTCGAACCCATTCAGCTCAATAAATAGTTCACCCGTGATAAAGGCAATCCGTTTATTGCCATCAATAAATGGATGGTTTTTGGCAAGGCCAAAAGTATAAGAAGCGGCCAACATAGCGATGTCTGCATCCTGATTATACGCAACTACGTTTTGGGGACGCGCCAACGCCGAGTCAAACATGCCCTCGTCTCGAATACCCTCAAGACCACCATGTTCTGCAAGCTGTTCAGCATGGAAAGCAAGGACGATTTCCCTTAAAACCCAGACGAACTTCATTATTTTGCGAGTTCATGCAAAACGGCGCGCCGCTTTTTGGTTATCTTACGAGCAACGTCCATTTGTTTAGAAAATTCCGGATTATAAGGCGTGACCGCATAACCATCAGGTGTTTCCGTCAGGTATATTACATCACCACTCTCAATTTTCATTCTGTCACGCACCTCTTTAGGCAACACAACCCCAAACGAATTTCCCATCTTTGTCAGTTTCAATTCCATTCTTTCTGCCTACCTTTCAGCGGTATGGTGCGTCATAACATAAATAAGCACCGTACTTACATATGTTAGTACATTTCGACCCAAATGTCAAAGAATGAGGTATGCTTGCAAAGACGGGGTTAGTGCCTATCGGCGCACAAGTTCAAACCGGTCTTCATGAATGCGCAGCCGTTCGACCGTCTTGAATCCGGCCGTCTTGTTGACAACTTCGCTGCCGCATTGTTGCTGAAACAGATAATCCATACGGATGATTATAACATCACTGGTTTTTCTGAATGAAGCAGTTTTTTCCGTCATATAGGGTAGGACAATCACAGGATATTTCCACTGATCGAGAACTCTTGCCACCGCTGTAGCGATGTTCCCTCCTTGCGCCCTGTCTACCTGAAATATGATCTTGTCTGTCAAAAACTTGAACCGCTTTTCGGATTCCGGCCCCGCAGGAACCGTCTTGTTTGTGCTTGGATTATAGGAGCGCGGTTGACAGACCGGGATATTTTGCCCCGTGAAATTCATCCTGATTTCATCCAGAAAATTGAAGGTGTGGAGGACGATGGTGTTTCCGGTACGCGCAACAAGTGATGAACCGGAGCTAATTTGTTCCGGCGTATCCGCCAAGTTACCGCCTGGCGCGAAAACGGCGCTGCCCCGAAAAATCACCCACACAATCAAAACCAGTAGGCCAAATGTCTTATATATGCCGAACCTGTCAAACAGCCACCGGAATGGCATGGTCAATGGATTGCTGGAGAAATGTTCAGTCATGGTGCATGTTTTAGCATTCTCTTCAAAATTTCCAAAGCGCGGTAATAATGGAAAATTGTCAATCGATCTATTTTGGTTTTGTTTCAATAATATAGTTGATCAAATTTGTGGGTTAAGTTGATTGTATGTTACATTTTCGGGATGAATGGAGATTTTGTAAAAAATTATAATGGAATGGCGTGGAACGCAATTGGTCACTTGCGACATTATCGCAATGACTTAGGCACCGAGTTTAATGCTTATGCCGTTTCGTTTAGTAACTACAGGTATCCATTACTGGACAAACTTCACCGCATTAGTGATGCATTCCCGCAAGCGCGCAAATACATTGATGCTCTGGAATTTTACAATCTGGATGCAGATATGATGCAAAAACTTTTAGATGATTTGAAAAAGGATTTAGAAGCCTTCGCAAAGGAACATTTTCATCCCGAACATGGTCGGATTCCGCATTGTGAAGAGTTGTATTATATTGATGATGATTACGATTTTTCACCTTAGCATTTTTCCACGCGATGGCGTCAGTCATCACGGCTGGTTAGATTATGCTAGTCGTATCGTCGGGAATATCATCAGCTTCAAAAGTCATCAATTTATCCGGTGACGACTCACCCGAAGCGGCTAGCCTGACATTCAGCTTGTCAAGGCAGGCTTCAAACAAATTACGGATAGCCCGCCCGTTACCAAAATGCTTTCCCTTGTCGGCATACATTGCCTTCGTCAAAATACCTATTTTTTCTGCCGCTTGTGCGGAAAGTTTGAAATCTTGTTTATCGCATTCCAATTTGAAGATTTGTGCCAGTTCATCAGGAACAAAATCGGGAAAATTGATTGTTGCCCCAAAACGCGATTTCAGGCCGGGATTGGATCCTAGAAATTTTTCCATTTCCTGCTCGTAACCGGCAGCAATGACAATAATTCTATTTCTGTTATTTTCCATGAATGCCAAAAGTGTAGCTATGGCTTCCGGCCCATAATCATTGCCAAATGTGTTGTTGGGCGCGAGCGTGTAAGCCTCGTCGATAAACAGAACACCGTTCAATGCCTCGTTACATTTCTTTGTTGTTTTTGGCGCGGTTTGACCAACAAACTCAGCAACAAGCCCTTCGCGTCCGCATTCGATCAGTTGCCCGACATCAAGCAATCCCAACTCTTGGTATATGTCGGCGATAATGCGTGCAACGGTGGTTTTTCCGGTCCCCGGATTTCCTGCGAATATCATGTGTCGGGATATCGGCGCGTTGCCTTTTCCCAGTGCCTTGCGTTTCTTGTCTATCCTAATTTGCGCAACAACCGATTTAACCTGCTGCTTCACGGATTGAAGCCCAATGAGAGATTCCAATTCGTCCATGGCAGAGTTGGTTGTTTCAATGTTCGCGTCCGCAGGCACAGGTGCGGGATTATTCAATCTCCTTTCAAGCTCTGGCTTCAAATCCTGATATGTATGGCGGGTCATCTGCCTGTGAATCGGATGATCGTCGGTATTCCATTTTTCGGGATAAATTGGCCACTTACCGCCTCTTTTTTTCCATGCGGCTATAATCTCGTCGCGCGTAAATTCCTGTTGCAGCAATTCATGTGGCACACCTTTTTCCGGTATGACACGCTCGATTTGCTCAGGAGTTGCCACAACCTTCTTTTTGACAGTGCGTGTTTTGCTGACCTCTCTCGCTTTCCATTTTTTCTCAAACACAGCAACGTGATCAATAGCGTCCTTCTCGACTTTGACGGGATCTACCGTAGCGATCTCTTCTGCAATCGAAGGGAGATCTTCCGGTGGTTGGCCAGACGGAGGAGGTGGTGGCGCGGGCGGCTGGTCATCGCCTTCCGGGTGATCAGGATCAGGATTATACCAACGCTTAGGAAAGGTTTTATCGTAGTCCAGTCGTTTTAGGAGCAACGGATCATCCCCGCTGCGAAAGATAATCTGACGCCCTGTTTCTCGTGCGGTATCTCTGCCGATCTCGTCAACTTCACGCAGGTTTCTAATCTCTTTCTGCACGCCGAGTTGAATCACTTGCCTGCCAAGCTCATTTTGCAAATAATCAGCGGTTGCCTTGTCATTCACACCGAAAGCTTGGACAGCTCCGGCATTCGCAAAAAAGGTTTGCCAATTGTCTTTGTAGTTTTGCGAGAGCTGGCTCAAATTTTGAACGATCGGCCAAAGACGAACGCCATAAGAGGCGAGTAACCCTGAACCCTTTTCTAAATTTTTTAGGGGCCCTAGAGAAAAGAACTCATCAAGGATATACAAAATTTGCATTTTGCCCTTGCCGCCTCTGGACGCCGCTTCGATAGACTGGTTCACAAGCAGCCTCAAAAAACGTGAATGGCGGTCCAAAAGTTCCGGCGGCATAACAACGTATACCGTCGTTGGTTTTTCTTTTAATTGAGAAAATTTAAAATCACTTTTGCTGCCCACAACCCGCTGGATAGCTACACTATTCAGCCAAGCCGTGTTCCGCATAATAATGGTAAAAAAACTGCCCCGTGCCTTCGAACCAGCATTGGTAAACAGAGATGCAGCCGAAGAAGGTAATCCCCCTACCGCGTGGTTTTCACTCATTTCACCAAAGAAAGCATCAAGCGCCCTTGCATCGCGACGTAAAACATCGCGCACGTCCAAGAGAGTCACATCGTCACGGAGGGAACCTGATTTGGTCAATAAGTGTGCAATTATTCCGGCGATGATATCTTTCGCGCTTTCATCCCAGTGTTTGTCTTCTCCGCCACTTGGTACAATTAGGGAATCAGCAATTAAATCGATGTCTTCACGTACTTCATCTACGGTGATATCGATTGCGGAAAGCGGGTTGTAAACTGCTGATTCGACTCCCGGAACAATGCGAAATGGGTCCAGGATATGCACATCCTGCCTAAGCCAGTCACGCGGATTTTTTACCCGTCCCCCGCCATGCCCGCGCCGTGCAGCTGTTACGGCGGCATTGGTTCCCTTTGGATCAATCACAAGCGCTGAATCACGCCATGTCAGTAATTGCGGAATTATGGCACTTCTCCCCTTGCCACTCCGGGAGGATGCTAAAGTCAAAATTCCGCGATCATCTCTTGTACCTACGCGCCATGACGGATCGTAAAAAGATCCCCCAAGAAGCAGTTCACCTTTCCGGCCTGTGCCATTGGCCGTTTTGTGGAACCTGAGTCGCCATTCTTCAAATATGCCTGCGAAAGAAGCAGATCCGCCGCCACCCATGGCTGACAAACGATAAGCTCGACGCAATCTTTTTGTTGCCCGTCCGGCCCAATATTTCAAACTGGCCGCAACATCACGACCTATCAATACGGCCAGCAACAGAAAGGCAGCGGCAAGAATGATTTCCAGAACGGGATAGCCTTGTGTGATCGTAAGGAAATTTCCAACATTATTTTGCGGTACGCCGTCAAGACTGCCGCTTTGCGCTGCAAAGAAAATATAAGCGATCATGTCTAGAACCATCGACATGATCGCCAGTCCAATCGCCAGCCCAACTATCTGAAATGGTAGGCCGTAAACTATGCCGACAATCCGCCTGCCCGATGCGGTAATGGCACCGCGCTGCTCGCGATCAAGTGCGCCGTTTATGATGACCAAAGAAATGAGCGTGATAGCGGCAATGGATGCAACAGCAAGAAACATCGCTGCGTTTCGACCAGCCCACCAAAAAAATAACCGGCCAATCAACTCGTAACCAAACCAGCCGACAAGTAAGCCAGTGCCGCCAACAACAACAAATACGATCAGTTTTATCATTTCATCTGTTCACCCCCAGTTATGGTAATTGTTACACTGTTTTTCGTCTGCAAGGTAGGCGGATGAATTTTGGTTCAGCATATCCGTTCACCAATGGCGGTTTCGGGTAGGCAGATAGCCCTGAAGTGGTGATCATCGTCGCGCGAGGGTGTTGACGATTCCGGGGTGATTCTTGCAGGCAGATAACATCGATACGACAGCATTACCAACTGACCGCAACTTAGCGCCTGCCGCCCTTTCACTGCCATCCCTCAATTTCAGGAAAATCGTTTTGATTGTCTTTTTTTTGATGAGGACAATTTGAATTTGGTCGGAAACGCATTTGATTGTCCCCGTCGTTTCCGTTGATCATGCCCTCATTGACCGAAACCATGCCGCTAAATCAAACACACAACCTGCCCACTCGTGAACCGCGTTCTACAGCATGGCATGGCCGCATCTGTCACAGGTCAAAATTGCAAGCTCGTAAATAATGATTGAAACAGCCGTGTGGTCCTTCGGACATTTTACCCGGATGTTTCAATCATCATCGCATGTAAGTTTTTTGACCCGTGCTATCTGCAACCCAACCACGCCCGAACGCAATTCCGAGCTCTCAGAACGTGCGTCTTGAAATCGTCATTGGTTGATCAATGGGATCAGCCTCAACAAAAAGGAAAAGACGATGACAAACGAAACGCAAAACCAAGCTGACCAGAACACAAATGAACGCACATCAAAAAAGCCGGTTGGCTATGCGGTTATTCCCGTGAAAATGGAGGGAAAGGAAAAATGGATACAGGTCGGAGCAGTCTGGCCAGTCAGGGACAGTGAAGACGGCAATGAGATGGTCGTGATCGACAGCGTACCCGCACAGTGGCTTCGCAGCTTCCCCGATGAAGTCCGCATCCTGATCAGACGCGACAATTCATAATCAACCACGGTCAGGGGCAGGCGTCAGTCTGCCCCGCCCTTCTATGTTCATGTCATCTGCCCCAGCATCTGAATATTGAACGGCAAACGCCGTACTTTTTGATCAGACCTTGCAGCAAAATATTGAGCTTGCGAGGGCTGAATAAACTCTTGTTTTACTGCTCTTTGGGAACTGTTCGCGTCTTTCGCGGGCAGTTCATAAGGGTGGGATCGGGGTCAGGTGAGCATGAGCCAGCTCATGCGATAGAGAAAATTCAATGCTTTATTGAATTTACATATCTGCGCCGAAGGTGCAGGGTAGCAAGATATGTTTTTATAGCATAAAAACTCTTGCCGAGAATCGGCGCTTAGACAGATTAAGTATACTCAAATGGCCCGACCCCGCAAATCCGCAGCAGAACGTCGTTCTGAAATTGTGCGATTTGCTGTGCGTCCAAACGAGTATGCACTGATTCTCAGTGTGGCCAAAGCCGCGCGCATGACAGTCTCCGATTACGGTCGCGCCATGTGCCTGAAGGGCGAAGTCACGATTAAACAAACCCGCGCGCTTGATTGGGACACATTAGACCAACTCAGGCGCATCGGTATCAATCTCAATCAAGCCGTTTACAAACTTCATGCCACCGGAGAGATTCCGTCCGATCTCGAGTCAGCCGCAAGGAGCGTGGAAGACTTCATGATTTCGCGGCTTGAAGATGAATCCTAAAGTCGCAGATCGCGGTACGAGTTTTAAAGGGGCCGGACAATATTATCTGCACGACAAAGACGCTGATACGACCGAGCGCGTTGAATTTACTCACACTGAAAATCTCATAACCAGCGATCCCGACAAGGCCATCAAATGCATGGCTTGGACGGCCATGCATCAGAAGGATTTGAAGCGCAATGCGGGACTGTCATTAAAAGGCAATCACGGTTGCAAGAAGCCAGTCTATTCATACTCGCTCGCTTGGCATCCAGAGCAAGATCCAACAAAGGATCAGATGATTGAAGCGGCAAAGTCCAGCCTCGAATTCCTTGGTCTTCAGGAACACGAAGCGCTCATGGTTGCACACAATGATACCGAACATCCCCACGTCCATGTGATTGTGAATCTGGTTCATCCTGGAAACGGCAAAACCGCGAAGTACCGGGATGATTACAAGCGGTTTTCACGGTGGGCGCAGGCGTATCAGGAGGAGCGCGGAGAATCCTATAGCCCGTTGCGCGTCGAAAACAACAAACGCCGAGACAAGGGTGAGTTTATCAAACCCGAACAAGACAATTTATATGACTGGCGCAGAAAGCGGCAGGCGGAGAATTTCGAACGACGATTACGGCAACGAAACGATTTGACCGATAAGCAGAAAGAGGCCCGCATTAATCTCTTTCGCGCCAAGGAAAATATTATCGAACGTGAGCAAATTGAAACCCGCGAAGAAAACCGAAAAGAGTGGCGGAAATTATATAGGAAACAAGAACAGGAGCGTGCCAGAGTTCAGCAGGGGCAAGAGGATCGAAAAGGTGATCTGGACGCTGTTTTAAAAGGTACGTCCGGCAATGTGCTGCGTGAACAGGATGACAAACGAAAGGGTTTTCTTGCCCATTATCACCGCGATGTTGTTTCGCAAACCGTTCCCGATAAACCGGATGTCGTGAAAAAAAGAAACGTCAACGAACGGCGCAAGGCACAAAAATCCCGTGCGGACGATCTCAATAATCTGCTTTCTGACAAAGATGGATTGCACCGTGATTCCCAAAAGCGCATGGGCAAGCTGGCGCGTTTTTTTAGCGATATAACCAGTCGCTCGAAACAAGATGTTGCGCTTGATGAGAAGGAAAAAGCTGCGACGAAACACCAGCTGCGCATGAAGGAGCGCCGCGAAAATGACATGGCGTTGAAGCGTTTTCTTGCGACAAAAAATACGCTCCATCTGGACATCAAAGACCGCACCGGAAAACTGTCAAATCCATTTACCGACCGCGGCACCGACGACAGCCCCGCAGGTCAATTGAAGAGCACAATGGAGCAACGATTATTGCGCGCCGCAAACCGGGCCAAAAAGGCAAACCGTGAAGAGAAAAAGATAGAAACAAAAAAGAGGCGATCAGGACAGTTTGCACGAAGAAGCGATTTAAAAAAAATGTTGTCCGACAAGGGTGCACTGCGCCGCGAAAATGAAAGCGCCAACAAATTGACGGGGGTTTTCGGAGATCATACCAACCGTTCAAAAGAAGATGTTGCAGACGACAAACGCAAGGCAGACAAGCAGGATCGACAAGATCAAGCGGTTAGACGGCGCGACGATGACCATGAGTTGAGCCGTAGTCTTAAAAATCCGAAGCGGATTGAACCTGGTGCAGATAAATCAAAAGGAAAATTGTCAAAACCATTTTCAAATCGCGCAGAAGACAAAGACATAGGTGGAGAGCGCAACGGCCCCGACAATGAGTTGAACCATCCTCTTGACACCTCTTCACATGACAAAGGAGATACGTCCAAAGATAACGGGTTAGATGAACCCACAAAACGCCGCGCGTCACACCTATCCGACCCGGAACAATTAGATAAACAGCATGCAGCTCAGCGCAAAGCATTGGGGAAGAAGATCAAGGACAGACAAAAAGCAAATATAAAAGAGATTACAGAGTTGTATAACGAGCAGCTTGGGGAGCTGGATAGTGAGCAACAGTTGGAGCGCGATGACTTATCAACAAAGCACTCGCGGGAATCTCAAAAAGCTGCACGGAATGTGAAAGACGGCCGGGATATCGAAGAGTATGACCGTGAAAATAAATACACAGCGTTCCGCGATATGAGAGATGATGTTACTCGCGATCTTGACCACGATGACCGGGGATCAGACCGAAGCCGGAAAGGCCCGGAGGGCTCATCACACGACAAGTAATTTGCTAATTGTTCTGATAGTGTTGTAAGTATTTATCTCGAAAAGATAGTATTTTCTGTCGTATTTACTAAACGTAAATCAATTATACCTCAAAATCAAATTAGAGTTTAACGCAAGATGTGCGCGGATACTCCGCACGCATCTTGGCAGGGGCATCAATTGCCTGCCCCGTTGCATCCCTGGCAACCAGCTTGTCGGCTGGACCACGACCATTGAGAGACTTCCCTCTCTCTTTGGAAACTCATGGATCAGGGCTTGGAGAATTGCCTCTCCACCTGAACCGAACCTTGCACCAAAACTTGGAGAATTGACCTCTCCATTTGGATTGAACCTTGCACCAACAACTCGGCGTTGGATTGCGACCAAGGAGCGCGTTTCCTTGGATGAACGAAAGGGGATTTGTTTGGCGGGATCAGAAACCAGACAACGACAAAAGGCCATATCATTTCGGTGTGACGATGCAGAGCACGAAATCATAAAAGCGATGGCTGATTTTGCGGGCGTAAAGCCTGCAACTTTTTGTCGTTCCCAGGTTTTAAACAAACCTCTGCCCCGTGCCGCCCGTCATCCTGCAGTAAACCAGAAAGAAGTCGCCCGCCTGATCGGACAGATGGGCGCGTTGCAAATATCGTTGGAAAACATCTGCGCCGCGACTGATGGGAAAGCCATACTTACCGATATCCAGCGCGATTTGTCCGATATTCGCAATGCTGCGTTTCAAGCTCTTGGGCGCAAGCCATGAATTTGAAGGGCAGCCAGCGCGCGGGCGGCGTCGATCAGGCGACCCACCTTCTCAACTCGTTTGATAACGATGAAGTCAAGATCATCGAAATTCGTGGAACTGTTGCCTCGGATTTATTGGGATTTATGAGCGAGGCCGAAGCTATTGCCAGCGGCACAAAATGTAAGCAGCCATTTTACAGCCTTTCGATCAGCCCGCCGTTTCGACTCACATCAGAGCAATACAGAACCACTATTGCAGCCATCGAACAGGAATTGGGGCTGTCTGGCCAACCCCGCGCAATTGTCCTCCACCGCAAGAAAGGGCGGGAACATTGCCATGTCGTCTGGTCGCGTATTGATTTCCGCTCAATGACAGCCATCCATCTTTCTCATGACCGGTTGAGGCTGCAAAAGGTGCGCAGAAAACTTGCCGACAAGTTTGGATATCAGCTTCCAGACGGACCGCGTGAAACGCCACATAACACTCTAGCAGAAAATGCACAGGCAGAAGTTTCCGGTATTTCGCCGGAAGAAAGACGCTTCGATATTACCGAAGCATATATGGCCAGTGACAACGGCCAGTCTTTCATCAACGCCCTTTCCGAATTAGGCTATACGCTAGCGCAGGGCGATAAACGTGGTTTTGTCGTTGTCGATCGGGATGGCCTTGTTCACAGTCTGACCCGGCAAATCGAAGGCGTGCGCACAAAACACATTCACGAAAAATTGGCTCCGCTTTTGCCGGATACCTTGCCGACAGTACAGGAAATTCAGAAGAGGCTTGAACCCCAAAGTGATCATGCCGCCGAACCGTCAAATGAGAATTATTTTCGTGAACTTCGACAGCAGCAGGCCAAACGCCGTGCCGACCTGCACAGAGATGTCCGATCATTGGAAAAGACACAGGCGGAGGAATTGCGCTTATTACAGACAGTACATTGCCGCGAGCTTGAACCCTCGTTCGTGCGAGTCTTTCTTGCGGTTTGCCGCAGATGCCGTGCCGTTCCTGGCCTAGGGGCTTTCGTTGCGCATATGCGCCATCAGGCGGTAAGAAACCGTGCGGCACGGCACGCCCGCGAGTTGGAAGCAATCAGGCAGCGGCATAACCGTGACTGGCTTGAACTAAAACGTCGGGACCGCCTATTGATATTGATGCACCACAAAGAACGGCATTCTTTTGAAATCGCCATGCGCCGCAAAACCAGTATTTCAATGCGCAAAGTTGAGACCTTTGCCGTCAATGGCTTATCAATGACGAAGCCATCTCCGCTTTCGTTGCTACCGGATGAAGATCATATTGATCCTGAAATTGAGGCACTTGAGCGTGAATATATGCGTCCGCGTGTTGCTCTAAGTTCCCTCTTTAACGTCGCATCTATGAATATAATCGACAATGATGAAGATGGCGGAAAAGAAGACGGGAACTTAGAATACGACGAATTCTCTGATCCAAATATGCACAATCGATAGTAATCAAATTTTACATTATGTACCTTTAGGTTGTATAATTAACCTATGCATTCACTTAATAGAAATTGAGGATCATCATGAAAGGAACATACCAGGGGCCGATGGCCGTACAAGATTTATATCAAGCTTTTTATCAGGATCGTGAGTTCTTTCTAAGACATTCAATCTTGCATATCCGAAATGCCGCGCTCTATTTTAACCCTTGTAATGAACACGGCGAACCTATCAACATCTACGATACTGTCGGCAAAGCCGTGACTGGCTATGTAAGCGCCGGAGCATACAAATCAGCCGCTGATATGGTTGATGCATGCTCGTTGGAGCCATCATCTGTGGTCAACCCCCACAATCCAAAAAGTGATTTTAGTCTGTAGACAAGCGGGACCGGAGAACGGGGTTTATAACCCCGGCTCTATGCATTGTTTGTAACGCTGCGCCCGCTCCATGCTGATATTTTGCAGGCCTGCGACAACTTTCCGTCTTTCCGGTGTACCGGGTTTGGCCATCGCTAATGCGCCCGAAACCATGTGGAACATAACCGCTAATTCGCTATCAGACCGGCTGGAAAGTTCTGTGTTTGTTATCAATCTCATCGCATTTTCCTCACTTTTGATGGCCGGATCATTCCGACCATGGCTAAGTGCGGCTGGTAGTTCTGGATTGCGTGCAGCGTTTTTTTGGGGGAACCGTCTATCGGGGGAGCCGAAAAAGCAAGGTGCAGGCAATTTGGGTTTTCCTGCAAATATTGGCTCTAGGTTGGTTTTGATACTGCCTTCAAATTCTTTGTGCGGTAAATCTATGAATTGGTCACGGACGCTGAATGTCCAAACTGGCAGATTTTTAATTCGCTGTTTTGGATCAGATGGTTTTGAAAAGCACTGGCTTTGGCAGAAGCGCGTTTAATTGAATTGCGAAAAGGAATAGCCCGTTTTCAAAATTTAGTATCGAGGGGGTTTCTCACTCGTCAATAACGGCTTGCCTTACGTTTGTCAGTTCGGCTTCACGCGCGACGATATAATCACAAATCTCTGTCGAAGCTTTGCATTGCGCCGCAATGATTGTCGGCCAGCGGCCAAAACTGTCCGGTTGAATTGCAGCCCCGGCTTGCTCGACAAGAAACTTCACAATGTCAAAATAGCCTCTACCGATGGCCATGTGCAACGCCGTCAATCCAATATCATCTGGCATGATATTTACGTTTGCACCATCGTTAATAGCAGCTTTTACGCCGTCAAGCTTACCGCGATATGCCGCGCGCAACATCCGTTCCTCAGGACTGTCTTTTTTAACTGCCATGCGCTGCGATGCCTTTTTTACTCATGCGCACGCGCGAAATCGCGTTTGCCCCTTCGCTACTGCCAAAGAATAGTGGTGTCATCATCTGGCCAGCAAATTCGTCCGGCTTTGAAGGTGGCCCCGGATAAAGCATATGCCACTTCTGGCGGCGTGTCAGCGTATCCCGCAGCACAATTGAAAATCCTTTCGGTCTCAGAAATGCCACGCCTTCGAACATTGCTTCATGGGTGTTGCCGCCGGCCCTACCGCCCACTTCTTCTGTTGCCCGCAAATACGGACGGTCAGCAACCGGCACGAGATCAAGAGAACTCTGTTCGGTGTCTTCATCACCATCACCATACGCCGTAATGTCATACTGACCTGACACCGAGGCGATCGCGTCTATATCCGCACTACATTGAAAGAACGCGGTGGCAGCATCACCAAACTGTTTAACGGGATCAGCGACATCAACGCCGAGCAGGAATTTATGACATAGCCAGACAAACGCATCGTTGGTTCTGTGTTGGCCCGCTAAAAACCGTTGTAGCGTTTTGTTGTTCACTTCATCGATTGTCCGGTCATTCGCAGCCGCTATGCGGGATTGCAGCGTGGGAGAGCCGATACAGTGCTGCGTACAATATTCGATGAGATCGCGGCGTATCTGATCGCGTTCTTCATTTTGATACGTGGCGTTTAATGGCTTTCCCGGTAATTCCATTCCCCGACCTATTGAATGAGACAGACTATCAATAGCCAAACTTAAGCAGTTTTACGGCGATTTGAGAAGGCTGCATAAAGGTAATACGGTCACGGGAGGAGGAGAGTCACAAATCGACCACCCTGCTCAGCGCCGCTATATAGGGAAAGTACGGCTATGTCGTCGAATCGTCCCTAATGCGGCATTGGGGACAATATGGGGACACTCGGTAGCCGATTATGGCGACATACGGCGACATGTAGCGACGCCGACTTATTTTCAAGTTATTGTTTTTATGGGATAATATTGGTGCACCCGACAGGATTCGAACCTGTGACCTCTGCCTTCGGAGGGCCATAATTGATATTGAAAGTATTATATAATTTATTATTTTCAATAAGTTAGCGTCGCTGTATGTCGCCAAGTGTCGCCTTATTCCGCTCCCAAGTGTGCCAAAATTGTGCCAGCCTGCTCTGCACATCAGTCACCAACATAAAAAGCTAGAAATCATACCGCATAATAAGCTATAATCAGCAATGCGTGATAGGCTATATATTGCGCAGCATAATAAGCTATAAAAAATACAACGAAAAAAGCTAGATAATCGCAATGGCCACACCGCAGGAAAAACTCGCAAATTCTCTTGAAGAGCTCAAGTCCCTTCAAGACCGGCACGTCGTAGCGATACGAGCAAGTGATCTGTCGCGGACACATCGCGAGAGACTGCTAAAGAACGGCTTTCTCCAAGAGGTGATGAAAGGTTGGTATATTCCCGCGAGCCCCAACGAGGATCAAGGTGAAACCACAGCTTGGTATGCGTCCTTTTGGGATTTTTGTGCCGCCTATCTGGAAGAACGATTTGAAGACGATTGGTGCGTAGGTCCCGAGCAATCGCTCATGCTGCACGCGGGCAACCATCTAATCCCCCCTCAGCTTGTCATTCGTTCGCCGAAAGCTCGCAACAAGCCGACCAGCTTAATGCATGGCACTTCTATCTATGAAATGCGTCTGGCAATGCCAAACACAAAAGACATTGTTGAAGAAAATGGATTCCGCTTGTTCACTGCATCCGCAGCGCTCGTTTTTGCCGCGCCAGCATTCTTTTCTCAAAGACCGGTGGACGCGCGTACCGTCCTTGCCCTGTTTCCTGACGCTTCAGAAATCTTAGCCCATTTGCTTGAAGGCGGACACAGCGTCATTGCGGGGCGGCTGGCCGGAGCATTTCGTAATATCGGGCGCGACCGCATTGCTGACGACATCCTGAAGAACATGGAAGCGGCGGGATATACCGTCCGCGAATCCGACCCGTTCCAAACACGCCTTGATGTCGCTCTGCCGAAAAGAGAAACCTCACCCTATGCCGGACGCATCCGCCTGATGTGGCAGGAGATGCGTAGCGACATCATCGGCAACTTCCCCGATAGCCCCGGCTTGCCCAATGACGCAGACACCTACCTTAAGCGTGTCGAAGATGTTTACGTCACTGACGCCTATCATTCACTTTCGATCGAAGGCTACCGAGTCAGCCCCGAACTGATCGAACGGGTGCGCAGCGGAGAATGGAATCCGGACAGCGAGGAAGACCGTAAACACCGCGATGCAATGGCGGCGCGTGGTTACTACCAAGCCTTCCAAGCCGTGAAGAAAAGCGTTAGCGAAGTCCTAAATAATGAGAATCCCGGAACGATCGCTGACCGTGACCATGGCGACTGGTATCGCGAATTGTTCGCTCCGAGCGTCACCACAGGCATCCTGAAGGCTGGCGATTTGGCGGGCTACCGCAATGACCAGGTCTATATTCGCCGATCCAATCATGTCCCGCTTCCAACTACGGCTGTCCGTGACGCCATGCCGGTGCTTTTCGAAATGTTGGAAGAAGAAAAAAATCCAGCAGTCCGCGTAGTGCTTGGGCATTTCGTATTCGTCTATATCCACCCTTACATGGACGGCAACGGTCGCATGGGCCGCTTTCTGATGAACGTGATGCTAGCAGGCGGGGGCTACCCATGGACAGTTATTCCCGTTGAACGTCGCGACGAATACATGGCCGCGCTGGAGCAAGCCAGTGTTCATCAGAACATTGCTCCTTTCAGTAATTTTCTCGGCGAGCTTGTCAGTCACTCAATGGCTGGTAAACCAGTGGCAACGGTTCCATCCTAGGAAATTTGCGCGGCATGATCATTTGCGTGGAACGAGCTAACTACAGTAGTCCGTACCGGCCTTCATTTGGGTTACCCGTAAATACGGTCAATGCGACCTGTTGCTCAATTGCTTCGGGCGGATGCTGATTTTCTATTATTACCACCTGACTATTTTTACTATGGTGCTTCACCAGATACTCGTAAAATCGTTCCTTAAGGTCAGAGCCTTTCAAGGCAATCTCTTCGTCTCCTTCAGGCTTGAAGTAAGCAAGCAACGGGGAATCAAGAACAACAAATCCAGGGTGAGAAAGTCCGTTTTCCTGACAATATTCTAATAGAGCTATAGTGATGGCAGCATGTGTAATCGCGCGCAAACCTTTTCCTCTGCTACCGCGTGGTTTGCCATCAATTACGAAGTCAGAGGCTTCCTTGTCATAGAATACGTGACATTTTCCCGGAAAATTCCATGCTTTCAAAATTACGGAAACTTTGGAAGAAAATGAATGGGCAACAGAATCCGGAATCCCGACAACGACTACTGCTGTCCCATCGTCGGTCTCATCTTCTTCAACCAATGCTGATTTTCTGGATTCGAGATTGGCAAACCTAGCGAACAATTCAGCAGCTTTTTGCACGCTAGATCGCTCTTCAATAAGTGCGGAGAATGAAGAACGAACATCTGTGACTTCCGGCGCAACGGCTCCCTGAATTTCCTCATTGAGAGCTTCGTAGCGAGCATCAACGTCTTCAAGATTTTCAGCAATCGTTGCCGCTTCGATTTTAAGGTCGGCAACTGTGCCTTCGAGCTCGGCTTGCAGCTTTTTAATCTTCTCGATCTCCGCGCTTGCAGCGGAAACAATAGCCTCCAGGTCACCATCGCACGTCTCTTCAAGATGCTGTGCGTCCGGAGCTGCTCCGCAAAGTGGACACGGAACATGTTCAACATGGGCAAACATCGAACCACTTTCCTGGATTGCAGTTAGCCTTTTAAGGTCAACATCGTAGTGATCGGCGAGCAAGTCGAAACGGGCCAGAAGATCAGATATTTCATCTAGCCGGTCAGAGCCTTCTCTCTGTTCGTCAAAAAGCACGCGGCGTTTAGCCAACAGGTCATCTAAAGCCTTCTGCGCCGTCGAAAGCGTTTCGCGGCTTTTATCAATTGACTCCTCCAACCGTTCAAGCTGAGTTGACAATTCCTCACGGTCTTCACCAAGATCCTCTATTTCTGTCCGGAGATCAGAGAGGAGTTCATCAATCAAAGAGATTTGTTTGATGTTATCGTTTGAATTATCAATGTCGGCGACCACAGCTGAGTCATCAATTCCTGTTAGTAGCAGTTTGACAGTCGCGATTTCCGACGTTTTTGTAGTATATTGCCCGCTCCAGAACGGGGAGCCCGATTGCTGGATTTCGCCTTCTTGGACAATGACCAGACGTGCAAGGTTTCGAAAGCTCAGGCTTTGCGTTGTCCCTTTTATTTTGCTCTTTAGCACCCGTTTATTGAGCAAACCGATTTGATCCAACAAGAATCCAGATAGATTATCCGTTTTGTTGTGCGCGTGATTCTGCCTTAATACCTCTGCTTTCGCGTCAGCGTCTGTGGAAATATCTATGAGCGAGAAATTCCCGCCCGATGTAGATCGCTGAATTTTCCAGTTGCCCTCATCGGTACTTTCCAGATCAAGACTAATTTCATTGTACTTCGTCCGCTCGGGGATTTCTTTGAGATTAGCCCCACCCAGCATGAAATCGATTGAATCTGCTAAAAACGACTTCCCGGTGTCAGAAGCACCGCAAATGACATTTATGCCAGGTTGAAAGGGGACTTCAGCTTCATCCTTTGGACCCGTGAACAGTATCTTGCGAAGTCGAAGGTAGCTGTCGCTCATGTGCCATCTCCCAATTGTTTTGCCGATTGGAATTGGCTGGACCACCTGGCGAAAAACCGATGGGTAAATTTGCGAATTTCTTCGTTCGACATTTCAGAAAAACGCTGAACGGCCCAGTGAGCCCGCTGCTTCAGACTAGCGGAGTACTCGTCTGTGAGCGACGCAATAAAAGGCGCGGCATTTTCCTCTGCAACATAGCTAAAACCGTCTTCGCCTGGCAGCCGCTGCACAAGCCCACGGCTTATCATTAGTATGAGACCTTTCTCGATCAGGCCACGCCTCACAAGCAGCTCTCCGGCACGCAAAGGTAAGGGTGCGTGAAGGCTTTTGGGACCTTCGGCGTCTCCGGAGTGAACCACCAGATAATCCATTTCTACAAGCCGCTGTAAATCGAATGACGCAGGAAAGGCGGCATGAAGAATTGCAAGCGAACGGACCCCGGTCTCTAGAGCACTATTAAAAGGTGTAGGTCTGTCGGCACTATCCATCACTCGGCACCCAAGTTAGTCGATCTTCGTTCGCCAATTGGTGGCAGATTCCCTGACAATCCTGCGTCTTAGTGACAGAAGCCAATGGGTTTGCTGTGGGGGTAACGACTGCCGCTTGCGCGAGCGTTGCTCGCAAGCGTTCGAAACCATCCGCATGTGTACCTTCGCAGATATCAACAACGCCATGAAAAATTTCGTCTTGAAGCGAGGTGAAGGTCCCATCGGGAACGGTATCGCGAGCGAAGTTCCTGAGCGACTCCGCATGATAGAAGCGCTCTCTCTGCCGAAGATAGTCACGCTTCAGCTGAACATGTGCGTCAAGAGCCACCGGGTCGCTCATGGGCGAACCCATCTGGTCGCCGTATGCGTCCAGAAGCTGACGAATGTACCGACTTTCAATTGAATCCGGTCTCTCCGGCGGCTTGGCCGGGTCAGGGCGCGGTGGTAAACCTCCACCAAATCGAACAGCATGGTATCCGGTGGTGCTGTGGCCTTCAATCAATTCAACATGAGATCTTGAAGTGAAGATTGTGAAATCGAACGCATCGAAAAAAGTTTTCAACTTACCATTTAGTTTTACAGTTTCTTTCGATGTTATCGCGCTCTCACAGTGTTTTGCCCAGTTCTCTTTTGCTTTTTCTTTGAGAAAATCTGACTTGCTGAGCAATTGTTCAAGTGTCGTGCCGATCCCCTGAGAGCATACGAAATAGTGCTTTCGGGGCGGCATATATTCGCCACGGTTTGCATAGTAGATGATCTTGCCGATCTCGACCCAAATGTCGCTTGGCCTGAGCGGATGGTCATATCGCTTGCATTGATAGTTGTCCCAATCGTCTTGGAAACCCTTCTCGGTGCAAAATCCTGCGATATCAACACCAAGGTCCCCAGAGCCGCCAAACCGGCGAACTTTGACATATGTTCCGTTCAGCGATGTAGACCACTCCTCAATAAACTCCTCCCAGTCATCCGGACTGAACATGCGAACACGCATCGCTTTGGGGATTGGAATCCCACTCGTGACCTGCCCTGACGTTGGCGCTGTCGTGGCCGGTTTTGGAACGATCTCCTTTAGGTCGGTATCCGGGATCAAGCTGCCTTCTCTTTCTTCGACAATGATGTCAACACATCGCGGAAACTGTTTAGGCCTGCCTCAAGATTTTCGATAATTTTTTCGGCCAGTTCGTCGGGTTCCGGAAGGTTATCGAGATCGGTGAGGCTCTTGTCCTTGAGCCAGACGACATCAAGGCTGGTCTTGTCACGCGCGATCAGTTCCTCGTAACTGAACTTGCGCCACCGGCCTTCCGGGTTGGTCTCAGCGTCCCAAGCTTCCTTGCGCTCGTGCCGGTTTGCCGGATTGTAGCATTTGACGAAATCCATCAAATCCTCGAATCGCATAGTCTTCTTTTTCAAGGTGTGGTGGATGTTGGTCCGGTAGTCGTAGTACCAGACCTCCTTGGTCCACGGATTTGGACTGGCTTCGTGGTTATCGAAAAAGATCACGTTCGCCTTGACCCCGTGGGCATAGAAGATGCCGGTCGGCAGGCGCAAGATCGTATGAAGATCGGTATTCTCCAGCAGCTTCTTGCGGACAGTCTCGCCCGCACCACCTTCGAAGAGCACATTATCGGGCACGACAACGGCGGCGCGTCCTGTCGTCTTCAACATCGTGCGGATGTGCTGCACAAAATTGAGCTGCTTGTTAGAAGTCGTCGCCCAAAAGTCCTGGCGGTTGTAAGTGAGATCGTCCTTATCCTGTTCGCCCTCCTCATTGGTGAAGCTCATGCTGCTCTTTTTGCCGAAGGGCGGATTGGCAAGCACGAAGTCAAAGCGCTGTCCAGCGTCAGCCACCAAGGAGTCGTTTGGGGATATGGTCACACCGCCATCGATCTCGCCGATATTGTGCAGGAACATATTCATGAGGCAGAGGCGGCGCGTGTTGGCGACTATCTCGTTGCCATGGAACATATCATGCTTCAGAAAATCTTTCTGCTGTTTGTCGAGTTGGTAGTGGTTCGGGTTGGTAATGAAGTCATAGGCAGCAAGGAAAAAACCGCCAGTACCGCAAGCCGGATCGGCGATGGTTTTTCCGGGCTCTGGCTGCGCGCATTCCACCATCGCGCGGATAAGCGCACGCGGGGTGAAATACTGGCCCGCGCCTGATTTCGTGTCCTCGGCGTTCTTCTCTAACAAGCCTTCATAGATCTCGCCTTTGATATCTGCGCCCATAATCAGCCAGTTTGTATCGTCCACCATATCGATTAGGCGGAAGAGCTTAGCGGGATCCTGAATCTTGTTCTGCGCTTTGGTGAATATCTGGCCGAGCATGCCTCGCTTGGTTGCCAGTTCACGAAGCAATGTCACATAGTGAACTTCAAGCTCCGCGCCGCGTTTGGATTTTAAGTTCTGCCAATTGTATTCGTCCGGGATGCCGACATCGCGGTTATAGGGCGGCTTAGCGTACTCATCCGCCATCTTCAGGAATATCAGATAGGTGAGCTGCTCCAGGTAATCACCATAACTCACTCCATCGTCGCGGAGTGTTGTACAGAAACTCCAGACCTTGGAAACAATGGGTGCAGTGTTCATGCGGCGTCCTTCCTCTTTTTATTTTTCTTTTTATTTTTCTCCTGCTCCACCTTTTCAACCTTAATCCGCTCCAGTAAAACAGACGCAGGCTCATCATTGGAGTCTTGTTCAAGGAGTTGTCCGGAAAAGGCTTTTTTCAGGATAGAGTGGCGAAGTGTAAATTCTCGCTCCAAAGCATCTTCAATTTGAGCTTTAGCATTCTCAATCTTCGAAAGTGTTCTTTCCAATTCTTCCAACGTTACGTTCTGGTCTGCAATATTAGGAACCGGGATTTGTAGGGATAAAAAGCGCGCCTGCGTCAGATTCACACCACTATCATTGATACCAGTCTTCAGCTTTTCAATTTCATCAAGCACTCTCGGCGAATTGAGAAGCATTTCAAGGTACTCCGGTAGAACCTTTTTGGGATTGGACTGAAGACGATAAGCTTTATCACAAAGCATTAGGCAAGGGCGGCAAGCGCGTACAAGGCAAGCAACCCCGACACGCTTTCTTGGGCCAGCGCGGGTGATCAGTATATCTCCCGCTTTGATCGACAAATGCGGACGCGGCTCAAGATGATTCGGCAATTCCTTGTTTTCTGACTCATCAAATGACAGATGCTGAATTGCTGTGGTCTTGATAACGCCCCAAACCTCATCATCGGGCGATGGATGATTCAAGCATCGTGGGCTCCATCCTTGTCCTAGCTCGTCAACAACTTTTTCAAGCGAGATGATTACGTCATCACTGAACGGTGACGTTCTGTGACCTCGTTGAACGAGCAGCTGCCCAGACGCTGCGCTATCGAGCACAGCCTGACGATAAACCTTGAGCTGCTCCCGCGCGGTGCTGAGGCTTTCAATCCCCTTATCCAGCTCCGAGAACAACTCTTCGATCATGGCGACGATACGACGTTGTTCGTTAATTGGAGCAACGGGAAATTTGCTTCGTTTAAGAAATGAATAGTGACGTGAGTAACCGCGATCTGGAAGCTTTAAAGAAAGGCAGGCATAGTAGGCAAATTTTCCATCAAGAAAATCGCTCGGCTTGAGCACCTTTGTTCCATCGGCTCCCGGCGCAAACGGGAATACAACGAACTTAAAGCACTTTGTGTGATCGCCAAAAACAATGATGGGACGATCTTCATCAATTAGCTTCGAGTCCCCGTCTGTATAACCGCCAATGAAAGACTGCCCTTGATCGATTACTGGATAAGCGCCATCCGCAAGGTAATCTTTTTGAGCTATTTTAATTTTGGATGTTGAAATAGGTGCGAGCGCATCCTCAAAATTTGAGTACGCCCAATGATCGGGGATTGGTAGGGCAACCGGCACCCAATCTTCCAAATCTTTAGAGGTTTCGCTCTCGCTGCTTGTCATGCCGCCAACACCTCGTTCAACTCAACAATCACATCATCCATCTGATCGCCGAATAGCTGGTGCATCTTGCCCATACCGCCTTGCGAGTTAAACGGTGCCATTTCGAGATCGTCGCGATCCATATGGAATGAGCTGATGATGTGATCGCGGATCATCCGCAGCCATTCCATCTGCTCTTCGTTGAATTTCTCGCCGCCGCCACTGTGGTGCGTCATGATCCAGGTCTGGAAGTTTTTGCGCACGGTTTCCGAGTAAGGCGAGACGGCTGCATCGATGCCGCAGACCCGGCGCATCAGCGCGACCAGCGCAGTCAGCTCGCTGCTCGGCTGCTTGCCTTTGTATTCATCGAGCAGGGCATAGGCTTGCCAAACACGCAGCGGGGCAAGCCTTGGCTTGTCGCTTTTCAGTTTGTCAAACACGTCCCGGATCATGGCGTAGGTAAGCTCGCTACGCCGGGCGGGCTCGCTGTAGAAAATGGTCAGCGCTTCAATCTCATCGCGGTTGGCTTCGAGATACTCCTGAAAATCCTTGGCCATCTCCTTGGCATTTTCCTCGGAGTCGCCTTCCCATTCAGCGCGCGTCAGCGTGTCAAGATTGTCGTGATCGATGGTCTGCTCTTTGTCGCGGCGGATGCCGTCAATCAGATTAATGAAATCGCCGTTGAAGATGTTGGCCGCTTCCCCGACCAAGTCTTCTCGCGCTTTCTGTCGTGTCTCCGCGCTTGGTTTCTCTCCATCGGTCACGGGTTCAATCTGCCGCGCTTTTTCATCGATCCTATCCGGGTCGATGGCGGCGAGAAGGTTGCCAATTATGTCGCTTAGTTCTACGCCGTCCGTTTGCTCCCGGATGCGTGCCTGATCCTTTTGATCAAGCTGATTGTTGAGGCGGGCCAAGCGACCAGCAAGAGAGCTGACGGTGTCCTCATCCCGCGCGCCCATCATGACGCCCATGGCGAGGTCTTTGAGTGGTACTGAGGGTTTGGTAATGAGCGGCTGGCTGGCGGTCTTCAGCGATTTGGTGACGCCTATGGCATCGACAATCACATAGTGCGTCTTGGCGCTGGCAGCAGACGGTGTGACTTTCTTGAGGTCATCATATTCGAGCGTACTGAGCAGCCCCACTTGAGTGGTCCATGTTGAAAGTTAGTGCATGATTGGCCTTTGGTCCATCGTTACGATGGCCTCTGGCGCAGGTGGGCGGTAACCCAATGCACTGTGTGGTCGTTTGGTGTTG
>Ga0163216_100816_pt1 | contig 32361 bp, 33 predicted proteins | sample SynspAceP_FD_167610 | JGI IMG/M metagenome (GOLD analysis project Ga0163216, IMG submission 167610) | Saline lake microbial communities from Ace Lake in Antarctica - Synechococcus sp. Ace-P (Illumina Assembly) | ecosystem: Environmental > Aquatic > Non-marine Saline and Alkaline > Saline ...
GTCGAATCCGACTCGTCCGAAGCTCGTAGTCCGCACTGATTTGTTAACGCCACACGGCACACTGACAACGTCCATCGACCCCGAGGGCATCGACGCGATTTAGGTCGTGATCACAAGCCCGTGGAAAGCGCGACGCTCTGTCAGCGGTTCAAACGCCGGATAAGACAGTGTGAGGCTACTGAGCTTCGGATATCTACCAGGGTGGCGAGACTGAACCACTGCACGCTGACCGAGAAGTGCCGGCGGCAAACAAATCATTGAACTTTGAGTCCCAAAAAAACTACCCTATCGGTAGTGCCGCTATCGGTCTGCGCGCATCGTAAATTTCTAGTTTGACCATGACAGTTTGACCATGACAGTGCTTTTCTTCGTCGAAGGCCAAGCTCACTCACCCAGCGGATCGTCAGCGTGAGCTGGGTCCGGAGTGCGGTGCCTCAAGCAGTCCTGAAATTTCTCAAGACCAGCACTTGACCTGCCGATACTTAACATGTAAAGTATCCAGCAGTGAATGACTGACCTGGACCATGAGGCACCGATGGCAACACCGCTCGCAAAGGAACTGAAAAAACGCGGCCCGTTCGATTCAATCGAGCAGGAAGCCACGCTGTCGATTTTGCGGACCAGTGATCTCCTGGAGAACCGTATTGCTCGGTTATTGCGGGAGCATGGACTGACGATGTCCCAGTACAACGTGCTCCGAATACTACGCGGTGAAGGTAAACCGATGCCATGCCTGGAGGTCGCCGATCGCATGATCCAGGTCGCGCCGGCGATCACCCGGGTCGTCGACCAACTCTTGGGCATGGAGATGATTGAAAAAGCGCAATCCGAGCAGGACCGACGTGTGTTTCACATCGAAATCAATTCCTCGGGCAAACAAGCGATCAAGAAACTCGACAGCCTGATTGTCGAACTTCACGCGTCGTTGCTTCGCGGAGTGTCCAAGTCGGACATGAAGACTTTAATCGGCATTTTGGAATCCGTGCGAGCAGGAGTCGCCGAGTGATTTTTTAAACACCAGTGGTTTACATGTAATGTAAAACGGTGGATCACACCGTGATCCTTCGAATTCGATCCTCATGGTGGAGACCACCATGCTACCTTTCCGGAGACCGCAACGATGAACGAATCACGTCGAAACATGCTTTCTTTGACCGCCGCCGGGCTGATCCACGTCGCAGCCACCCCGCCTATTTCCATCGCGGGTGAGCTCCACCATGAAACCACCGACGCCGGGCTGTTGATGCGGCAAGCTGCCGAGCGTGGTCACACGGACATCGGTTGGCTGAAAAGTTTTCACTCGTTCTCGTTCGGTGGCTATTACGATCAACGACATATGGGTTTCCGCAGCTTGCGAGTCATCAATGACGACAAGATCGCGGCCGGACGTGGCTTTCCAACCCACCCTCACCGTGACATGGAAATTATCTCCTATGTTCTCGAAGGTTCGCTGCAACACAAGGACAGCACGGGCAAGGGCGCGATCATCACACCGGACGACATTCAAATGATGTCGGCGGGAACTGGGATTATGCACAGCGAATACAATCCGTCGAAAACGGAGTCGAATCACTTCCTCCAAATCTGGATCGAACCGAGTTTGCGAGGCGTGCAACCTCGATACACCGACAATAAAGTCACGATCGACCAAAAGCAAAACGGCTGGAAGAGGATCGCCGGTCCAGATGGCTCGAAGGCTTCCGTTTCAATTCACCAAGACGCAACGATCTATGCCACGAATTTGCAGGAGGGTCAATCGGCAGACTTCGTTGTCGAGCGTGGTCGTCATGCGTGGCTACAAGTCGCTCGCGGCGAGTTGGTCGTCAACGGAACAACCTTGCGAAGCGGTGACGCAGTGGCCACCAGTCGTGCGACGGATTTGCACGTCGTTGCCAATACAACCACCGACGCACTGTTGTTTGACCTCGCTTGAACGTATTACGGTGGTCCCCCACCGTGATTCCAACTTACTATCCTCGTCTCAGTGGGGGACCACCGAGATACTTTCGAGAAACCACATGCCCAAACTACTTTACATCGAATCGTCACCTCGCAAAGCCAGATCGAAATCCATCAACGTCGCCAATTCGTTTTTGGACGCATACAAAGCCGCCAATCCGAAAGACGAGATTGAAACTCTTGATCTATGGGACACTTCGCTTCCCGAATTCGACGGCTACACGATCGACGCCAGGTACCAAGTCTTGCACGGCCAGGGCTTCGACGCCGATCAAGAAAAAGCGTGGCAAGCCGTCGTCGACGTGTGCAACCACTTCAAGTCGGCTGACAAGTACGTGATCAGCGTTCCGATGTGGAACTTCGGTGTACCGTACAAGTTAAAGCATTACATCGACGTCATCGCCCAGCCCGGCCAAACGTTCAGCTTCGATCCCACGACCGGCTACTCAGGTCTCGTTACCGGCAAACCAGCGGCGGTCATCTACGCTCGCGGCGGAGCGTATGATGGCGAAGCGTCCGGGATGGACCATCAAAAACCGTACGTCGAACAAATCCTCGGTTTCCTCGGCTTTAGAGAGGTCCATCCGATCGTGATCGAACCCACGCTCGCCTCACCCGACGACGTTGCCGCAACCGAGAACGCAGCGATAGCTGAAGCGAAAAGGGTCGCGACTGTTTTGTGATTTTTCTGTAGGACAGGCTAGAAGTCTGTCCCACTTCGGTGAATCCCAGTGCTTTTTGGCAACCCCAGACAGATTGACGTCGGGTTGCTCGCATTGCGAATCGCAATTGGCTGTCTAATGCTGGTCCACGGCCAGCAAAAACTGATGGGATTTTCGGCAATTGCCGACTCGTTTCCCGACCCGATTGGGCTGGGCAGTCAAGCGAGTCTGATCTCGGCGATCGGTGCTGAAGTCGGTTGTTCATTGCTAGTAATTGTCGGTTCATCCGGCGGAAGCGTGCGCCGACCCCAGCATCGAGGTTTTTCAAGGCATGGCTCCAGTGTCCAATGATTTGATGAAAAATCGTCTTCGGCGAACCGAAATCCGCCGAGGACCGTCGGCACCATGGGCGCATCGCTTTTGCAAGAAGACGCTGGCGACCGAGATTTCAATTGTCGAGTTGCACCTCTGCAGAGCTCGACGGCGTTTCTTCCGGCTTACATCGCCTACCAGCATCCATACTCATGCACCAATCTCGTTGGACACTGCAGTCATGCCTGGAAAACCTCCGGCGCACGCTGCCGCCGGATAAACCGAATTGTTTGTGTTTCGACTTCCTCTCGCAGCGTTTCCCAAAAACGACCCTTATCCGCGTTCGCGTCGGCTAGTTTTTGGTTGGTCTGTTGCAGTTCGCTGACCAGACGGATGCGTTCCAGGCTGATCGCGATATGACCGGCCAAACGTTTCAGCGGTTCAGCGTGCGCGTGTGTGTAGGTGTGCGTTTCGCGACTGGAGAAAAAGATGACGCCGATCGGTTTCCCGTCGGATAAAAGCGGCAACGTGAGACTCGACCGCATGCCTTCGCGATGGATCAGCGAGGTCGATGTCGATTCTGGTTTTTCGGCCAAGTACGATTGCAGGTCAGCGAGGATTCGTGGCTGTCCCTTGCAGTAACGGTGCGAGCGTCGAGCCGATGACGCGAGCGGCATAGCCATCCTTCAGCATGACGTCGCCGTCGGACCGGCAGGAGATCAGCCGCAACAGCTTTTCGGATTTCTCGAGCAAGGCCACGGCGATACAGTTGTGGGAAACGATGCCGCGGATCTGCTCGTAGACGGAGTTCAGCAACTCGTCCAATCCCTGCCCCGTGTTGATCTGTTCGAGCATCCGCTCGACAAGTCGCTCGTACTTTTCGGGAGTGTTCTTCTTTAAAATTCGTCGAAATATCGTCATAAGGCGAAATGCCGACAATAGTCGTCTGGGATAAGTTACGAGTACAAAATCTCGGTAAATAATCGCACAATCGGCTCGGATCGCAAGCAATCTCCAATCAATTCTCGGTTGCATGACGCTATTTCGTCATTTCGTGAGGCCGTGGTCTGGCTCCATTGAATTTCCTTAAACCCCTTCCGGTATGGAGGTTAGGGTGCAAAGCGATAGCTTTCATGGGCTATGGCACGCCAATTGCTATTTCTCTGCTCGCCGAACTCATCAGTCAGTCGGCAAACGTCCCGTTTGACGGCGACGAAAACGCTCGAATTTCACTCCATCAATCATCAGGAGACAACGCAATGGCGATTAAGGTCAGCGAAACGGCGGTCCGGGAACTCAAGAAGGTCATCGCGGAGCAGCAATTACCGGAAACCGTGGCACTTCGCATCGGAGTGACCGGCGGCGGATGCAGCGGTTTTGAGTACAAGCTCGACTTTGACGCGAACGTCAGCGACGACAACGACATGCTGACAGAGGTCGCGGGACTTCGCGTTGCGGTCGACAAGAAGAGCGCATTGTATCTCGATGGAACCGAACTCGACTATCACGAGAGCCTCGAGAAGCGGGGATTCGTTTTCAACAACCCCAATGCAACGAAGTCTTGCGGCTGTGGCAGCTCTTTCTCGGCCTAAGAAGCGTGTCATCATCCCGCAGTTCGGACGCTAGTTAGATAAAACTCATAAAACTCAGGAGATTCACAGATGACATCCGAAACGGCAATGCTCGAAGATTTCGCTAATCGCGAATACGAATTTGGCTTCGTCACCGACATCGAAGCCGACTCAATTGCGCCGGGCTTGAGCGAAGACGTCGTGCGTCTGATCTCCAGCAAGAAGAAAGAGCCCGCGTGGTTGCTCGAGTGGCGGTTGAAAGCCTACCGCCACTGGCTAACGTTGGAGGAACCCAATTGGCAGAACGTCAAGTTTACGCCGATCGACTATCAAGCATCCGTCTATTACTCTGCCCCCAGACAGAAACCGAAGCTCAATAGTCTGGACGAAGTCGATCCGGCACTTTTGGAGACCTACGAGAAACTAGGCATCTCGCTGGAGGAACAGAAGGTTTTGTCGAACGTTGCCGTCGATGTAGTTTTCGACAGTGTGTCCATCGTGACGACTTTTCGCGAAACGTTGGAAAAGCATGGGGTCATCTTCTGTTCCTTTTCCGACGCGGTTCACGAGCACCCCGAACTCGTCAAAAAGTATCTCGGCTCGGTCGTTCCGCACTCGGATAATTTTTTTGCGTCGCTTAATTCGGCCGTATTTAGCGACGGATCGTTCTGTTACATCCCCAAGGGTGTCCGATGCCCAATGGAGCTGTCCACCTACTTCCGAATTAATGCGGAAAACACGGGTCAGTTCGAGCGGACGCTGATCATCGCCGAAGAGGGTGCTTACGTCAGCTACCTAGAAGGTTGCACGGCCCCCAAACGCGACGAAAATCAGCTGCACGCGGCGGTCGTCGAGTTGGTTGCGATGGATGATGCTCAGATCAAATACTCCACCGTTCAAAACTGGTATCCCGGTGACGCCGATGGCAAAGGCGGCATCTACAACTTCGTGACCAAACGCGGTGCCTGCCGAGGCGAGAACTCAAAGATCTCTTGGACACAAGTCGAAACCGGATCGGCGATCACCTGGAAGTACCCCAGCGTGATTTTGCAAGGCGACAACTCGGTCGGCGAGTTCTACTCCGTCGCCGTGACGGCCAATCATCAACAAGCCGATACGGGCACGAAGATGATTCACATCGGCAAGAACACCAAAAGCACGATCATCTCCAAGGGGATCTCGGCGGGCGTCGGCCAAAACAGCTATCGCGGCGAAGTGAAGATGATGAAGGGGGCGACTGACGCGAGGAATTTCTCGCAGTGCGATTCGCTGCTGATCGGCGATCGCTGTGGCGCTCACACGTTTCCCTACATCGAAGTTCGCAACACGACCGCGAAGGTGGAACACGAAGCGTCGACATCGAAGGTCGGCGAGGACCAAATCTACTACCTTCGTCAACGTGGGCTGGCAACCGAAGACGCCGTCAACATGATTGTCAACGGTTTTTGCAAAGAGGTTTACGACGTGCTGCCGATGGAGTTCGCTGTCGAAGCGAGGAAGCTGCTGAGCGTGAGCCTGGAAGGAAGCGTTGGGTAACTCGTGGCGTAAGCTTCCAGCTTGCGATGCAGGCAAACGCAATTTCCCGTCACAAACAGACGCCGTGCATGAGCACGCGGTTCTCGCCAAAGCTCGAGATTGGCGGAGTGAACCGGTCGCTAAGCACATCGTGACAATTAATTCGGTGGAACCACGTAGCAGCGTCTCTCTGAGACGCTGGAAATTGCGAGTCTCAGAGAGACTCGCCTACGTGAGGTTCTGCCGAACCTTTTCCGCCGATGTACTTAAAGCGATGCGGCTGATAATACCACTGACGAAATAATCAAAGGAACAATCATGCTTGAAATCAAAAACCTCCACGCCCGATACGAAGACACCGAAATCCTCCGAGGGATCAACTTGCACATCGGTGCCGGTGAAGTACACGCGATCATGGGGCCCAACGGTTCCGGCAAGAGCACGTTGGCACACGTCATCGCCGGCCACGAAGGCTACGAAGTCACCGACGGCGAGATTCTTTACAACGGCAAAGACATGCTCGGCATGGAGATCGAAGAGCGGGCAGCCGAGGGGGTCTTCATGGCCTACCAGTACCCCGTCGAAATCGCCGGCGTCAGCAATAAGTACTTCCTCAAGGCCGCGATGAATTCGATTCGCAAGTATCACGGAGAAGCCATTTTAGGACGGGGGGAATTCGTCGCTCATTTGAAAGAGAACCTGGAAAAACTGGGGATGGACAAGAACATGATGGACCGCTCGGTCAACGAAGGCTTCTCGGGTGGCGAAAAGAAACGCAACGAAATTCTTCAAATGGCGATGTTACAACCCAAGCTTGCCGTCTTGGACGAAACCGATTCGGGTTTGGACATCGACGCTCTCAAGATTGTTGCCGATGGTGTCAACGCGTTGCGAAGTCCCGAGCGGTCAACGATCGTGGTGACGCACTACCAGCGGTTGCTCGACTACATCGTGCCCGACAAAGTCCATGTGCTTGCGGGCGGCAGGATCGTACGTTCGGGTGATAAGGCGCTCGCTTTTGAATTGGAAGACAAGGGCTACGGTTTTCTCAAAGAGTTGGCTGTTTCTTAACGAATTCCGCTACCAGTTGTGACCTAGTTCACGAAAATCGAACGCCATCAAACCCGTCGGAACCAACGCATAATGATCGCTACTGAAATCGAAGCTCACCAAGATCAACACGAAGCTTTCCTGATGCAAGAGGCTTCCGCGCCAACATGGCTCAATGAACTCCGGCAAAAAGGTCAAGCGACATTTACTCGACTTGGCATCCCCACTCGACGAATCGAAGATTGGCGGTTCACCAACGTCGCGGCACTTGCCGACCGGCATTACAACTGGATACCTGCGGTCACTTCGACTGACCACCAAATCGAGACACTGTTGCAACGAGCCATGCTGGATGGTGAAGCTTATCGCCTGGTGTTTATCAACGGTCGCTTTTCTGAAGAGTGGTCAGCCGTCGAGGAATTGCCTTCGGGAGTTGTTGTCGAAAATTTAGCGGGCACCCTTCGCAGGTGGCCGAATGACGTGCGGGAAATTCTTTGCGATAACTTAAACTTTGAAGACGCTCCGTTTGCCGCACTCAACACGGCCTTTCTTGACGATGGTGCGAACATTGTGCTCGCCGATTCGGTGACTTTGGATCGACCGGTTCATTTGGTGTTCCTGTCGGTCGGGGAATTTCAAAGCGTGTCGCATCCTCGGATTCTGATTCGCCTTGGTAAGCACAGCAAAGCGCAAGTCATCGAGAGTTACCTAGGTGTTGGGGATTCCTACTTCACCAACGCGGTCACTCAAATCGAGGTCGATGCCAGCGCGCGACTCGATCACCACAAGCTCCAGCATGAGCAACTCGGAGCGCTGCACCTGGCGGCGACTCACGTCACCCAGCAAGCGGACAGCAACTTCCGCTCGCACTACTTCTCATTCGGTGCGTCGTTGTCTCGCAACGAAATCAATTGCAATCTGGATGGCGAGCGAATCGAAACGACGCTCAATGGACTGTACATGCCCACCGGCGATCAGTTGATGGATTGCCGCACGCGGATCGACCACGCCAAGCCGAACTGCAACAGCTACGAATTGTACAAAGGCATTTTGAACGACGAAGCCAGAGGCGTTTTCAACGGCAAGATTTTCGTCCATCAAGACGCTCAGAAAACGGACGCAAAACAAAGCAATCAAGCGCTTTTGTTGTCCGATGATGCCGTGGTCAACACGAAACCGCAGTTGGAAATTTACGCCGATGATGTTCGCTGCACGCACGGTGCCACGATCGGCGAACTCGATGAGAAGGCGATTTACTACTTGCGTTCACGAGGCGTGCCGCTGGAGCTTGCACGGACGATGCTGATCTTCGCCTTCGCCAACGACATTGTGCAAAACATCGATATTCTGAGCGTCAAGCGGCATCTGGAATCGTTGTTGCTGCAAGATCGTGGACTACCAACCGTATGAATGCGGCAATCATGAACGCATTAGCTGGCGTGCAGCAATTCCCGGTGCGCGTCAAGGGCGCCACGTTGGCCTGGCACTCTTTGGAGGCCGCTTTCAATGACGATTCAAAAACATCCGTTAGCACAGAGTAAAAGGAGAATGATATGACCCATGTCGTCGCCCAACCATGTTCTGGTTGCAAGTACACCGATTGTGTCGTGGTTTGCCCAGTGGAGTGTTTCTACGAAGGCGAAAAGATGCTTTATATCCATCCCGAGGAGTGCATCGACTGCGAAGCCTGCGTCCCCGAATGCCCCGTCGAAGCAATCTTTCATGAGGACAATTTGCCCGAAGAGTGGTCGTCCTACTTGGAGTTGAACGCTGAGAAGGCGGAAGAATGTGAAGTGATCACCGAACAGAAGACACCGCTGGCCGATTCGTAACCCAACGCTACCAAACCAAAATCAGAAAGGCACTCAGATGAACACGACCGAACTTTATAACGAAGCCGATCGACTGAAGGACGACGGACAGCATGAGGCGGCACTCGCCAAGCTGCTAGAATTGCTGAGGCTGGACGAAGATTATGTCCTCGCACACTCAGCCCTTGCCGTCATCTACGGCAAGATCAATCAACACGACAAAGCGATTGCGTCTGGCGTTCGGGTCGCCGAACTGGCACCCGAAGATTCGTTCAGTTGGACCGCGTTAAGTGTGACTTATCAACGAGCCTTCGCCGGGACCGACGAGCATCAGTACATCCAAATGGCCGAAGACGCGATGGCCAAGTCCAAAATGATGACGGGCCATTGAGCATTGTCGCCAGCGTGGCGACAGCGCCCTGATAACAGGGTTTGAGATTTAAAAAAACCACTGGAGGAATGATCGATGACGACACTTCAAGAACAGCTTCAGTCGCGGGTCGAGCAATACGACCATTGGTCCACCCGGCGACGCTACGGCCCCGACGGCCCCAACAACCGGGGTCTGTGGATACTTGCCTGCATGGACGAGCGTCTGCCCATCGACGAGGCCCTCGGCATTCGAGTGGACACGCCGGCGGGGGGCGGCGACGCCCATTGCTTCCGCAACGCTGGCGGCATCGTCACCGACGATGCCATCCGCTCGGCCATGCTCACATGCAACTTCTTCGGCACCCGGGAGATCGTCATTCTCCAGCACACCCAGTGCGGCATGCTCTCCGCCAACGCCGCCGACCTCGAGCAGAGCCTGCGAGACCAGGGCGTGGACGTCGACAAGCTTACCCTCGACCCCACGCTGCCCGAGCACAAGCTGGAACCCGGGGCCTTCGCCAAGTGGATCGGCATGATGGATGACGTGGACACCACCTGCATGAAAACGGTCCAAACCTTCAAGGACCATCCCTTGATCCCCAAGGACGTGACGGTAAGCGGCTGGATCTGGGAAGTGGAGACCCGCCGCCTGCGAGCCCCGACCCACGATCCCGACAAGCGTGCCCGCACCGACGTGACCTCGGCCCAGTTCGGCGTGAACCAACCCCAACCGGGGCGTTGGACTTAGCCGAAGATGATGTGACCCCGAAGAAAATGTGACGGCGTTCAGTCTTTGCAAATTTCACCCATGAAATTGCACCCAGTCACGTTTGTCGGCTTCTCCAACCCCCTCTCAGGCGTGTTACGATGAAAACCGTAGGCAAAAAACTTGATCCCTTCAAAGTCCCGGCCGCGAACTTCGGAGAAAGCGGAAGATGACGCACAAAGCAAGTTCCCAGCACACAATGAACGACGAAATCACCACGCGTGTGACGCTCGGCGTTCGCGGCGCTGCACCGCTGCTGACGTACCGCGACCAGCGGTTCACCGACGAGGTCGCGCAGGCCACGCAGCCGATTTGGGAGCAACTGCACGGTCTCCTCGCCGACGTGGACTGGCTGCTCAAGGCGCCGCTCATCCACCGCATCAATCAACTCAAGCAAGAAAAGCGGGCGATTATCCTCGCGCACAATTACCAGGTGCCGGAAATCGCCTACGGCGTGGCGGACAAGGTGGGTGACTCGCTGCAACTCGCGCAATACGCGGCGGCGCTGGATCAAGACGACGCGCCGATCGTCGTGATGTGCGGCGTGCACTTCATGGCCGAGACGGTGAAGGTGCTGGCGCCCGAACGCACCGTGCTGATCCCCGACCTCGCGGCCGGCTGTTCGCTCGCCGAATCAATCAACGGCGCCGACGTGCGCCTGCTTAAGCAGCACTATCCCGGCGCGCCGGTGGTCAGCTATGTGAACACCTCCGCCGAAGTAAAATCGGAGTCGGACTACTGCTGTACCTCGAGCAACGCCGTGCGCGTGGTCGAAGCGGCGGCTAGGGAATTTGGCAGTCCGCGCGTGCTCTTTTTGCCCGACCGCTATCTCGCCGCTAACGTGGCCAACGAAACCTCGATCGAAATCATCGCCTGGCACGGCACCTGTATGGTGCACGATCGATTCACGCCCGAACTTATTCGTGAGATGCGCGCACAATTTCCCGGTGTGCGTGTGCTCGCGCATCCGGAATGCCCGCCCGAAGTGTGCGCCGAGGCCGACTTCACCGGCTCGACATCAGGCATGATACACGACGTGCAGACCTCTGGTGCCGCGAAGGTGGTGATGGTGACGGAGTGTTCGATGGCAGATAATGTCGCGGCGGAAAACCCCGGCGTCGACTTCGTGCGCCCGTGCGTGTTGTGCCCGCACATGCAGCGTATTACGCTGCCGAAGATACTCAACGCACTCGAGACTCTTTCGCCGCAGGTGGAAGTGGATGAGAAAATCGTCCCTGCCGCACGGCGTGCGGTGGAGCGTATGCTCGCAATCAGCTCCCCCAAAGAAGTAGGCGCCACCACGCCATAACTCCTGCCCTGTCTTCCAGTCTTCATGAAGTTTGACCTGGCCCAACGAAAACAACGGAAGACGTTAACCTGCCAAAAAAAACGATGACGGGCCATTGAGGACCGTCGTGAGCGTGGCAACAGTTCAAATGAAACGAGTAGCATTCAATGATAAGACAGACAGTAGTACGGAACGTATTCGCCGCAATTGATCGCGATGGTCATGACGAAGACTTTGTTCCCATGGAGCGTGACGCTTTCGTGCCAAGCGACCTAGCGGCGGGCACACCCGAGAAGATCGAACTACTTCGCCAGCGCGTCGAAATGGGATTTCCCCTTTGGCATGAACAAGACCGGGCCGACTACAACGACCTTGTCGGCGTGGTCCGACCTCGATTGCATAAGCCCACGGCTCACCGCTAAGGCGTTCAATTGGTGGCAACATGGATGTCGCATTGAATGAAACACCGAACGAACCCGTGAGCATCAAATGAGTGAATATAAATCCTCGCTCCGAAGTGTCTGGCGAAAACGATCTACCTTGAACACAATCTCCCCTCCAAATCTCCCCAGTCCTATTCTCAATGAATCGTCCGTTTAACACTCGCCGTGCGTTTACTTTAATTGAACTACTTGTTGTCATTGCGATCATCGGGATCCTGATTGCGTTATTGTTGCCAGCCGTTCAACAGGCTAGAGAGGCCGCTCGTCGAATTCAGTGTATGAACAACCTGAAGCAAATTGGTTTGGCCTTACACAACTACGAAAGCGCAATGAGAGTCTTTCCGCCCAGCAGCACCAGTGGCTTTGGTCAGGGTGCGTGGAACTATCCGGGAACGAGACCGTCAGATTCGGCGATACATCTACACAGTTTTGCCAGCCTAATTTTGCCATACATCGAAGCAGCCACCGTTTACGACAACATTAATTACGACGTTTCTTCACTGGATCCCGTGAATCGAGAGCTTGCGTCGCAAGTCCTTTCTTTCTATCGCTGCCCCAGCTTCACAGGCAGCGATTTCAGTACGGATCCGCTGTACACCACGAATGTCGGTTTCGACAGATTTGCAATTCGGAATTACGTGGCCATGGGAGCCCGGACGGTACTCGGACTATCCGGCGCGATTCCGGCGGATGGAGTATTGTTCCCCGGTTCACGTACCGGATTCCGCGACATTACTGACGGCGCTTCGAACACAGTGATGATCACAGAAACCCGAGAACAGGATGCTGCCGTCTGGATCGACGGAACCACGGCGTCCGTGGCGGCTCGCTGGGTCAATGTCATGGCACCACCCACGTTTGCCGGTGACACCAACGCGATCAACTACGAACCCTACTTCCCCGGAGGAGTATTCCCGAATTCGATCGGCCAGAGATTCGGTCCATCGAGTTTTCACGAAGGGGGCGCCCATCATCTATTATGTGACGGTTCCGTTCGGTTTCTGTCGGAAAACCTTGACGCCAATCTCTACGACAGCCTGATCACACGAAACGGCGGCGAGGTCGTCGGCGAATTTTGATTACCGAACGAAGGGAGATCAACAACACCGTCCGATCCGAAAGCCGAATGAAATGATATCGCTGCCAGACTCAACACACATCGACAATCCCGACGTCATTCTGATCGGCAGCGGCATCATGTCCGCGACGCTTGGAGCCATGCTCAAATGTCTTCAGCCTGATCTCAGCATCCAGCTCTACGAAGTGACCGACGAACATGCTCAGGAAAGTTCGCACGGCTGGAACAATGCCGGGACCGGGCATGCGGGAATCTGTGAACTCAGCTACACGCCACATCGCAACGCCGATGGATCGGTCGATGTGTCGAACGCGATCGAGATTTTTCAGCAGTTTGAACAATCGAAGCAGTTTTGGGCCTTCGCCATCCGTGAAGGGATGATCGACGGTCCGCGCGACTTCGTGAACCCAATTCCTCACATCAGCTTCGTCCACGGTCAGGAACAGGTTGACTTTCTCGAAGCTCGCTACGAGTCAATGTCGGCCCATCACTTTTTTCGAGAGATGGAGTTTTCCAAGGACCGAGATGAAATCAAACATTGGGCTCCTCTGTTGATCAAAGGCCGAGCTGACATGCCGGTCGCGGCGACCAGAATGGCAGCGGGTACGGACGTCAATTTCGGCGAACTCTCCCGGAAGCTCCTCCATTGGCTTGGCCAACAAAACGGCTGTGGCGTCGCCACCGGGCACCGCGTCATCGATTTTGACAGAACGTCCGATGGCTGGAGTGTCAAAGTGAAAGACATTTCCCGCAACCGCAGTTTCAACAATCGGGCGCAGTTCGTGTTCATCGGAGCCGGCGGTGGCAGCCTGCCATTGCTGCAGAGATCGAAGATCGACGAAGTGAGAGGTTACGGCGGGTTTCCCATCGGCGGCCAGTGGCTCGTGTGTGACAACCCGGAAATTGTTGCCAGGCATCAGGCCAAGGTTTATGGCCAGGCTCAGGCGGAAGCGCCGACGATGGCAGTGCCGCATCTTGACACGCGCGTTCTCGATGGCAAGCAATCGCTGCTGTTCGGACCCTTTGCCGCTTGGACGACCAGATTCCTACATCATTCCGGCAGTTCCTTCGACCTGCCATCGTCGGTCGGACTGAGCAATATCGGATCGCTTTTAAAAGTCGGTCTCTACAATCTGCCGCTGGTCAAATACCTGGTCCAACAGGGCACACAAAGCATGACAGCGCGAATGAAAGTACTGCGGGAATTCTATCCCGACGCCCGCCCTGACGACTGGAAGCTGGTGAACGCTGGTATCCGCGTTCAAGCGATCAAGAAGGAAGACGGAGAAGCTGGCATTGTTCACTACGGCACCGAGGTGGTCACCGATGCAAGCAAGACGATCTCCGCCCTGCTCGGTGCCTCGCCGGGCGCTTCCGTGTCCGTCTCCGTCATGCTCGATGTTCTGATCAACTGCCTGCCGCATCTGCTGGAAACGCAGAAAGGAATGTCCGTGATGAAGCAGATGATCCCCACATACGACGAAGATCTCATCCCCAGTTCCGCGGCGGAGCGTTTCCGCCAGGTACGGCACGATTCAGACGTTTCGCTTCAGCTATCCGAATCCGAAACGATCAGCAAGATCGACAAACACCAACCCGAACAGAAATTCAAATGAGCGTCCTGTTTCTCACCAATGATTGGATGTTTTCATCACGAGTATCGGCCTGCGCGCAATCGTTGAAGATGGATCTGTCGGTCGTTGCGGATCATGAACAGTTGCCCGCCAGCGCAGCGCGAGAACAGGCACAACTCGTGCTGCTCGATCTGAGTACACCGGGGCTTGACCCAACGCAGCTCGTTCCGGAGCCGATGCGCACTGTCGGTTGGGCCTGTGGGTACGCATTTTCCATCTTCGGCACCGAATCCACCCAGCAGTGCCCGTTCCAATCCGGCAACGGATACGGCGACGGTCGCGCTAAACAGATTGGTGCGGCCATTTGGGCGCACCTCGCGACGGGCCAGCCCGCCGTCCCTGACACCCTGCACGCGGCAATTCCTTCGGCCGCGGAGATCCGAGCCAAAGTCGCGTAGGTCCTGGAGAAGGAGATCAACTCGTCAGTGGCGGCGCACGACGACCGGTTTCCTGACACCTGTTTTACCATCTAACACACTCGAATTGAAAGACGTAATATGAATCCTGACGACACAAACCCAGTTGCCGCAGCACAAAACCCGGGCCTCGTGGACACGACGTCCATCGTGGCGGAACCCGGTTGCTCACACGACGACGTGGCGCCTGCTGTGGAAAGCTGTTGTCATGAGGCCCCGGCGGCCGCAGCACTGCCCGCGCCGGACAGTACGATTCGTGAGGCGGAGGCATCCATCGTCGATGATGCCGCGTTGACCGATGCTCTGCGCCAGGTGATCGATCCCGACTTGATGATCAGCATCATCGACCTGGGCCTCGTCTATTCGATCAACCACACGGACCGCCAGGTCGTGATCTTGATGACGCTGACCAGTCCGGCCTGTCCCAACGGCCCACAGATCATGTCGGAGGCCAGGAGATCGCTGGAGAGGCTCGACGGTGTGGATGCAGCCGAGATCAAGCTCACGTGGGACCCGGCGTGGAGCCCCGATCGCATGACCGACGAAGCACGCGATGAGCTGGGAATGTTTTGAGCGGTGCTGAACTGCGGACGAGGATGGTCTGCTCAACGAACACGCCCGGCGCGATTTCGAGCCGGGCGGAGAAAGGGAAAGGGAGAAAACAAAGGCGTCAAAAACCGATCGTGGGGAATGACTCCTTTATTTTTGCGCCATTCGTTCCTAACATTAGCGCTACCCGCTTATTTTCCCAGAGTATCAAAACCAACAAACACAAGGAGAATCAAATATGTCAAGCGAATATGCTCACCCGGACGTGCTGGTGACGACGGAATGGGTGCACGATCATGAGCAGGACCCGCAGGTGCGAATTATCGAATCCGATGAGGATGTGCTGCTCTACAACCAAGGGCATATTCCCGGAGCCGTCAAGATCGACTGGCACACCGACTTGCAGGACTCCGTGGTTCGTGACTACCTCGGCAGGCAGCGGTTTGAGGAACTGTGCGCCTCGAAAGGCATTACGAACGACACGAACGTCGTATTCTATGGCGACAAGAACAATTGGTGGGCTTGTTATGCGTTTTGGACCTTCAAACTGTACGGGCACGAGAAATGCCTGATCATGGATGGTGGTCGAACGCGCTGGGAGCGGGATGGTCGCGAGTTCGTTCGCAGACCGGAACCCGAGTACCCGCGCACGACTTATTCGGGCCAGGCCCCCGATTTGTCAATCCGTGCGTTTCGTGATGAAGTTCTGCAGCACCAGCAGGCCGGTAAGCCGCTGATCGACGTCCGCTCGCCTGGCGAATACACGGGCGAATTGCTGCACATGGACGCCTATCCGCAAGAAGGGGCCCTGCGTGCGGGACACATCCCCGGCGCGGCCAACGTACCCTGGTCGCGAGCGGCCAATGAGGACGGAACGTTCAAGTCGCGAGCAGAACTGGAGAAACTCTACATCGACGAGGCCAGACTGAAACAGGGGCAGGACTTGATCATCGCCTACTGCCGGATCGGTGAACGCTCGGCCCATACCTGGTTTGCCCTGAAGTATCTGCTGGGCTTCGACAACGTTAAGAACTACGACGGTTCATGGACCGAGTGGGGTAACCTGGTCGGCGTACCGATCGAGAAGAGCGTCTGAACAAGATTGTGATCCCCGGCAAGTTGGAGCAAGACGGAATGAATGAGCAAGAGAAATCCCTGAGTAAACTGGAGACGATTGTCGATGAGTTCGCCGATTCGGACAAGCACGAGCGTTTGGAACTCTTGCTCGACTTTGCCGAGCAGCTGCCTGAACTTCCGACAAAGTATCAGGCCGATCTGGATGCCGGCGAACATCGGGTACACGAGTGCCAAACCCCCGTCTTTTTGTGGGTCGAAGTCAACGCCGGACGGGTTCAAATGTACGCCCACGTGGCTCGCGAATCACCGACGGTCAAGGGCCTCGTCGCCATCCTAGTGGCGGCGTTTTCCGGGGTATCCCCCGAGGAGATCTTGGCGGTTCAGCCCGACTTGCTCCAGCGGTTGGGCCTCGCGGAGGCCCTGGGAATGACACGCATGCGCGGGCTGACCGCAATCCTGGGTCGTATCCGTCAGGAAGTCCGACTGGCTGCGGCCACTAACTCTTGCTAACCCGTTCTTAACCCCCTTTTCCTCGCCCCGTTTGCAAAGTCTCAGCGTTTCAAATTTTGACCGCCACTTTTAAGGAACGTTTTTCCATGATTAAGTCCAATCTGAATGTCACCGATCGCAACGACTCACTGCTGCCGCCGGACCTGAAGTTAATCCCACAAAGCAACCCAATGAACGCCAAACCAAAATTCATGTCTTCCACCGCCATCGTGGACGAACGCGCCATCCTGCCGCTGCCGAATTCCCGCAAAATCTATGTCGAAGGCTCGCGCCCCGATATCCAGGTAGCGATGCGCGAAATCAGCCAGTCGGATACCGAAGCCCCCTACGACGTGGAAAAGAACCCGCCGATTTACGTCTATGACTGCTCCGGGCCGTACACCGATCCCCATGTCAGCATCGACATCAGTTCCGGCCTGCAAACGCCACGCACGCCATGGATTCTTGATCGTGGCGACAGCGAGGAGTTATCCGGACCGAGCTCGGCTTACGGCATTGAGCGGATGAATGACCCGAAGCTGGCCGAAATGCGTTTTAACCTCTCGCGCAAGCCGCGTCGCGCATTGCCAGGCAAAAACGTGTCGCAGATGCACTACGCCAGGCAAGGCATCATCACGGCGGAGATGGAGTACGTCGCGATCCGCGAAAACATGCGCCGCAAGGAGTATCTCGCAGAATTGAAAGCGTCCGGTCCGATGGGAAATAGATTGGCTGATTTCATGGGCCGCCAACATGCTGGCGAGTCGTTCGACGCCAGCATTCCTGCCGAAATCACGCCCGAGTTTGTGCGCGAGGAAATTGCCCGTGGCCGCGCTATCATCCCGCTCAACATCAACCATCCGGAAATCGAGCCGATGATTATCGGCCGCAATTTCCTGGTGAAAATCAATGCCAACATCGGCAACTCGGCCACCACCTCCAGCATCTGCGAGGAAGTCGACAAGCTGACGTGGGCGATCCGCTGGGGTGCTGACAACGTGATGGACCTGTCCACCGGCAAGAATATCCACGAAACGCGCGAATGGATCATCCGCAACTCGCCAGTGCCGATCGGCACCGTGCCGATTTATCAGGCGCTGGAAAAGGTCAACGGCAAGGCCGAAGACCTGACCTGGGAAATCTACCGTGACACGCTGATCGAACAGGCCGAGCAGGGCGTCGATTATTTCACCATCCACGCCGGTGTGTTGCTGGACTATGTGCCGATGTGTGCCAAACGCATGACCGGCATCGTTTCGCGCGGCGGCTCGATTATGGCCAAGTGGATGATGGCAAATAACCAAGAGTCATTCCTGTACACCCATTTCGAAGACATCTGCGAAATCATGAAGGCGTATGACGTCAGCTTTAGTCTGGGTGATGGTCTGCGTCCCGGTTCGATCTTCGACGCCAATGACGAAGCGCAACTCAGCGAATTGAAAACGCTGGGTGAGCTGACGCAAATTGCATGGAAGCACGACGTGCAAGTCATGATCGAAGGCCCCGGTCACGTGCCGATGCACATGATCAAAGAAAACATGGAATTGCAGTTGGACAATTGCTACGAAGCACCGTTCTACACGCTCGGGCCGCTGACCACTGACATCGCGCCGGGCTATGACCACATCACCTCCGGTATCGGTGCGGCGCTGATCGGCTGGTACGGCACCGCCATGCTGTGCTACGTCACGCCCAAGGAACACCTCGGTCTGCCCGACAAGGATGACGTCAAGACGGGTGTCATCACGTACAAGATCGCGGCCCATGCGGCCGACCTTGCCAAGGGCCACCCCGGCGCCCAAATCCGTGACAACGCCTTATCCAAAGCACGCTTCGAATTCCGCTGGCGAGACCAGTTCAATCTCGGTCTCGATCCAGACACGGCGCGCGAATTCCATGATGAAACGCTGCCGCAGGAAGGCTTCAAGTCCGCGCATTTCTGCACGATGTGCGGCCCCCATTTCTGTTCGATGAAAATATCGCAGGATGTACGTACGTATGCCAAGCAGGCTCAACAAAACCAGAGCGAACGAGTTCCGCAGGTCGAGTTGAATGCCGGCGAAGGCGGCGATCGTTGAGCCAAGGAACTGCAGCATGAAGATCGCTGACCGAGCAGCGGAGATTTCCGAGCCAGCCGCATTCCCGCCGTATGCCTTCGTCCCCGGCCGCTTCCCGCACCCGATCAGCGATCCGGCCGGACACAGTTTTGGCGCGGAACCGCATCCGCCAGCACCCCTGGACCCGGCGAACTGGCAAGCTTCCGCCGAGTACCTGCGCGGCATCGAACTCTTCGACCACGGCTACTACTGGGAATCTCACGAAGTCTGGGAATCCCTCTGGCACGCAGCGGGCCGAACGGGACCGATCGCCGATTTCCTCAAGGGCCTCATCGCACTGGCCGCCGCCGGGGTGAAAGTCCGCGAAGGCAGGGCCGCTGGAGTCGCGTCTCACGCGCGACGCGCTGGGCGACTGTTTTGCCAAGTGGCCGAGTCACTGTCGGCTCATCCAGACAGTCCGGATTGGCTGGGTTGGCATCTGACAGGACTGATCCGATTCGCCAATGAAGTGGCCGACGAACCGCCCAGGGTTAGGCACGACGAGCCGATGCCACCTGTCGAAGTCGTCTTTCCCGCGTGCCCGATTGCCCAAGCCGGGAGAAAACGAAGCTGAAGAATGCCCTCGGAGTTCCACCGCGACACCTGACCGATTCGCTGCCGTTCGGCTCGTCTTTTGAATTGCGTCCAGCGGCGTTCTGCACGCGCCTGATGCCGACGCCGCTGAACGATCCGTTGAATTACCTGTACGGTCCCTCCCGCCGTCATGTGGGCGGAGCTCATCCTCTGCTCGGTGACGGCGCAGTCCGGTATATTCCGCAGAATATCAACGTCCTGACTTACGACGCCCTTGTCACCCGCGCGGGCGGGGAAGTTGTCGGCGAATTCGATGAGAGGAAGTCAAAGCACTGTCATACTTGTTATTGGTTATCGCCTTTTCCTCCCCTGTATTTTTAGAAGTGCCCCTATGACAAATCGACTGTTTCAGGAAATCTCCCCAACCATCGCGACGCTCGACGAACTCGCAAAGTTGGCAAACTACTCGCTCATGGACACGCTCAATCGCGATCCTGACGCGAAAGCAAACGGAGCCGACCACGCGCCGCGACAAGTCTTCACGGGCCACTATGTCCCCGTCAATCCCACGCCCATCAAAAACCCCGAGTACGTCGCGCACAGCACCAACTTTTTTCGCGAACTCGGCTTCGCCGACAGCATGGCACTGTCGGCCGACTTCGTCCGCATGTTCTCCGGCGACATCTCGCACGTTCCGGAGCCGATGCGCAAGGTCGGTTGGGCGTGTGGGTACGCACTTTCCATCTTCGGCACCGAATACACTCAGCAGTGCCCGTTCCAAACCGGCAACGGCTACGGCGACGGTCGCGCAGTTTCCGTGCTTGAGGCCGTCATCAACGGTCGACGCTGGGAAATGCAGCTCAAAGGTGGCGGCCGCACGCCCTACTGCCGCGGCGCGGACGGTCGCGCCGTGCTGCGGTCAAGTGTCCGCGAGTTTCTGGCACAGGAGCACATGCACGCCCTCGGAGTGCCAACGTCACGGTCTCTGAGTTTGTACGTTTCGAAAACGGAGCAGGTCCAGCGGCCGTGGTATTCGGAGGGCTCGCGTTCGCAGGATCCAGACAGGCTTCTATCGGAGCCAGTCGCCATCTCGACGCGCGTCGCACCGTCGTTCATTCGGGTCGGACAACTCGAGCTCTTCGGTCGCCGGGCCCGCAAGAACGAACACCCGAAAGCGATGGAGGAACTCGAGCAGATTGTGTTGCACTTGATCGATCGTGAGTACGCTGACGTCATCGACGAGAAATTAGCCATCGACGAAAAAGTGGTATTGCTCGCGCGCGAATTCCGCAGCCGACTGACGTCGCTGGTGGCGAACTGGATCCGCGTCGGCTACTGCCAGGGCAACTTCAACAGCGACAACTGCGCAGCCGGTGGCTTCACACTCGACTACGGTCCGTTCGGATTCTGCGAGGTGTTCGACCCGCACTACCAGCCATGGACGGGGGGCGGACATCACTTCTCGTTCCTGAACCAACCAGAGGCAGCGGAACGTAACTTCCACATGTTTTGCACGGCGTTGCGGCCGTTGCTGACGCCGCATCCGGACACTCTGCGACAGCTCGACGAGATTCAAAGTGGCTTTTCGAAAGTGATGCAAGCGGAAGTGGAGAAGATGTGGGCTGCCAAACTTGGACTGGGCACTTTTCACTCGGCGTTGTTCAGTGAGCTCGAAACGCTGATGGTGCAAACTCCTGTCGATTACACCCTCTTCTTCCGCGAGCTCTCGATGGTACCTGACGACATTGGCCCACTCAAAAAAAGCTTCTACCAGGACCCTGAAGGGACGGACCAGCGCTGGTCAGAGTGGCTCACAAAATGGCAATCGCTCATCGGCAGCGGCAGCACGAGCAACGCGAATGCTGCTCCGGCCCGCTCCCGTGAGGAGCTTTCTAGGCAGATGAAACTCGTCAACCCAAAATACAGTTTGCGAGAGTGGTTCCTTGTGCCTGCGTATCAGCAAGCGAACGCGGGGAACTACTCGCTAATTCGAGAGCTGCAAGAAATCATGACGCAGCCATACGCCGAGCAGTCGAAGGACGTGGAGGAGAAATACTATCGGCTGAAGCCGTCTGAGTTCTTTGAGGTCGGTGGATTGTCGTATGTGAGTTGCTCGTCGTGATTTTCCGAAAACTGATCGGCCAGGAACGGCCCAGTCGCGAGGACGCTTCAGCGGGGGACGCTTACCTTCAAATGGATTGAGATAACGACTCAAGGGCAAAAAATATCGTTCATCTTCATCTATCTCTTCACTGACTGGTCCTTGAAAAAGATAGCCAGTTCGTTGATGACGTTTTGCTTCCAAACGTGCGCTTAAACTTCCCAGCCCGCTTGACCGATAGTCTTTTCCAGTTCATCTAAGCAGGTTCGGGTAATTCATTGCGTATAACCCGATTAGCCGTTTGGGCGTTAGCCCCGGTTCAACGCGAGAACCGTGGCTAACGCCAAAACGGCCAATACACCGAAACACTTTCCCGAACCTGCTTACCATCCGATGGCAGTCGTCTTCGATGTGCAAATCATCAAGTGCCATTTCCGCGAGCCATGAGGTGATAAATTGCAGTTGGATATTTGATACGAATTAGACGAGCCCTACTTGGACGCGCGGATAATGGGACGCGCGCGGATAATGGGACGGGGGTAATTATGCGATATTACTCCGATCCCATTTTCTTCCCCCGCACGAAATGAGTCACTCCTCGGTTGGTAACGGTGAACCGCCCGAAGACCGTTTTCCTGCTTCGTCGTGCTCTAAATCTGTTTCCCTCTCCTGGAAATTAGCAGAACCACCCACGCAGTTCACTACCAGGTTGCTCTGCCAAATTGACGGCAACCACATTGACTTTAGTCTTGGAACGAGACGTAAAAAGGTGCGTGGACTGATTACGAGCTTCGAGTGCTGGAACCTTTTCTTTTTCCCAAGACCCAAAGTATGGCAAACAAGGCGGAGCAATACAAACTGCCTTCGCCGGTGACGACAGAAAGCAACCACCACGAAGAAGGCCAACACCAAGATCAAAAAGCAACCGTGGCCCAAATCGCTTCCCGAGCGATTGGTCGCCATCCAATCGGCGCTTCAGTGTCACACCAGCCCAGTCGCATCCCAAGACATCGCCGCCTACTACACGCAAGCGAACAAAGCCGACGTCGCCGAACTGCTCGAAACCCTCGCCATCGCCGCCAACTCGAAGACGGCCGCTTCGCAGTCTACAAGCGATTAATCTGCTCGTCGCTTTGGCGGAAACTCACTGACTTTACCTTTCGGTGAACACTCAGAACTGGCGAAAAAAACTGCGTTGCCAAGCTCAGGAAGCTCGAAATCACTATTTTCGCAGAATTCCTGGCATTGAGTGTTGACAAATCACTGGAGTTACCGAAGAATGTCAACGTTGACATCTTCGTGTTTTTTAATCGTTTCGTCAACAAGGGTTTCTCATGATTGGCAATCGCATCAAGCAAATTCGACTGGCGCGGGGACTTACATTGCAGGATGTTGTCTCGCGGTTGAGTCTGCGCGGGGTCGAGATTACGCGAGCTGGACTGTCGAAATATGAGCAAAACAAGAGTCAGCCTGGGCAAGGTTTTTTGAAGGCTTTGGCTGAGGAGTTGGGATTCCCGACGAGCGTTTTTCTGGAAGAGGGGCTTCCTAAGTTCAAATGGCACGGGTTCCGTAAACAAGCAAAAATGACGAAGCGGTTACAGGATCATGTGAAGGCTGAGGCTGCATTTCGCGTGGAAGCTCAGTTGCGATTAGAACGCCTCCTCAATCCGGGACACCGATGTGACTTTCCAAACCCGCAAACGCCGGAGTGCCTTGAGGATGTTGAACGAATTGCCAAAGAAACGAGGCGATATTGGTCACTCGGGTTGGGGAGCATTCCGTCGCTGACCGGACTTGCCGAGTCATTCGGAATGCTTGTGATTGCCCATGAGGGTGAGGAGCGGAATCGTGAGTTTGATGGTTTAAGTGGCTGGGTCGACAATGCGATCCCCATAGCGGTAGTTTCAGCGAGTGCCCCTAACGACAGGATACGTTTTACGCTTGCGCATGAAATTGGTCACCTTGTTCTTGACTGTGAACATCTTAGCGAGGCGGATGAAGAAACGTATTGCCATCGCTTTGCATCATCGTTTCTTGTTCCCGACACCGTCTTACGTGAGGAACTAGGAAAGCATCGCCGGCGAATTGCAGCACGAGAATTTGCTGAATTAAAGCGCAAGCATGGTTTGAGCATGGCAGCGTTCGCTCGCCGGGCACGAGACTTGGAGATCATCTCGCAATCACAGTACACCACGATATGCAAAGAATTCTCGCAATTCGGTTGGCGAAAGAAAGAGCCTGTCGAATACGAGGTTGACGAATTGCCAAAGCGTTTACATCAGATGGTGCTTCGCGCATTAGCGGAGGGAATGATTTCGGAGTCTGAGGCCAATCGAGTGATACCTGGAGTCTCAGAAGGCGTCGGCGGTCACCGGGTTCACCCGTCACGAGAGTTGATGCGTCGTCCGCGCGCCGAGCGAGTTGACTTTCTCGCGCACGCGGCTGAGTCTGTATTCGAACTCTACTCGCATGATTCGGAGTTGACCGACTTCGATGCGTTTTCGGAGGAACCGTAAAGGATGACAAATATCAATCCGCTTCGCGGTGAGGTTTGGAACGTTCGATTCGATCCATCAGTGGGAGCAGAGATTCAGAAGGTCCGACCTGCGGTTGTGATCAGCGAAGATGCGATTGGCAAATTGCCGCTGAAGATTATCGTGCCGATTACGGACTGGAAGGCTGCCTATGGCTCAGTCCCTTGGTTTGTACGAATAGAGCCTGATTCGACGAATGGACTCAGCAAAGAATCTGGTGCCGACGCTTTTCAATGTAAATCAATCTCGACTAAGCGTTTTGTGAAGAAACTTGGTCGCCTATCAGCTTCTGAAGTTGAAGATATCGCCTCAGCAATCGGGATTTGCATTGGCATTCAGTAACCGAATCAAACGAGTTTCTTGATCATGTACTACCCCATCTTAAAAGGCTGTCTTGGCGAGTGGATTGCTCTCGAAAACTTTTCGTTGTCATCTCGCTCTTCAGTTTTTCCGACGATTGAGATCCCTCCGGTCGAACTGAAGTACGAGGAGGAGTTGGGCGTTTCGACCGGACCAAAGAAGACAGTCGCTGAACACGTTCGACACATCAGCAAAGCAATGGACAAGCACCTACCACAATCTTGGCAATTTGGCTTAGATGGCAGCCGATGCTTTAAGGACAACCAATCGCACTGCAAAATATACCAAGATTTGATAGCATCAGCCCGCGTCTCTCGCCATCTTGCGATTCCTGTAACGGGACTGGAACGAAGTGCCGCGTATCAACACGCGGTTCAAGAACTACTTCAAAGTGGTGACGGAAAGCTCATACTGAGAATCTCAGATGACGAACTGCTATCCCCAACCGCAACACAAAGGCGAATCGACGAGTTGTCACAGACATTCGGATGGCAGTTTGACCGACTTACTCTGCTTATTGATCTGAAGCAGCAGATGAGTCTTTCAATGGGACCGATCCCGATCGCATACGAATCGTTTGCCGAGGTTGGTTCCAGCATCAATGAGTTTGCTGACGTAGTGATCGTCATGACTTCAATGAATGACAGAGTCACGAAAGTATTAAAACCTTTTCAAACTGCGGACGTCCCGCGCGAAGATCTAAATGTTTGGCGCCGAATTCGTGCCATTGATTCAGGGGTACGTTTGCCAGGATTCGGCGACTACGGCGTTAACTCACCCCAATACGCAGCCGTCGACTTTAGAATGATGACATTGTGCGGAAAAGTCCGCTATTCACTGAATGATCGCTGGGTCATTTTTCGTGGAAAGAAGATCGAAAAGGAGGACAATCAGTTCCACCGACTCGCGCAAATGGTGACTCAACATGCAGAGTATTTCGGTACGGGAAGGAGTTGGGGCGACAAGCAAATTAGCGATTGTGCGACGCTACGAATTGGGCCAGGCACACTCAGAAACTGGGTGAGCTACACCTTGAATCACCATCTAACGATCATGCCGCCTTTGCTCGCCAAAGTGGCCTAGCTCTCATGGTGAGCGAAACCAATGGTCCAAGTTGCTCAGGAGACAACGCCTCAGCAATCTGTTCCCGCATTCGCCGACGCCCCGTCAGCGGTTTCGTGCGACAACACGTTTGTAGCAATTCCTGGACTTCTGAAGTCCAAAGCAACTCGGCAATGGCGATTGATTTTCGTTGTGGCGACTCCTCTGCGTTTCGGACGATGTCACAATCACCCTCACACGACACAGAAGCTATTCCCCACCAAGGTTGTACTAGCCGAGGTGCGAATGCGAGCTGTTCTGGTGAAACGATAATCCAGTTTTCCAGAAACGTAAAGTCGTAGAATCTCAATCCAGTGACACCACGCTCGATTGATCGGGGCGCACAGCGATAACCAAGTAAGTCTCTTGACAAACCAACAATGTCCGCATACGCTCTCCCGCCGCAGAGCATCAGCCTTGCCGCCCAGGCCTCACAATTGCCAGCAACGAATCGGGGGCGAGAATGTTCTGGGGATTGCGAGAATGTCAAAGTTACTTCTTCGTTCGTTTTCATTCGTCCAAGACTACCATTCTGGACGGGCCTGTCGGAAGACTGATCTGCCAGTCCGCGAGATCGAACTAACCGAGCTTGAATCAGCTTTTTTTATTTGCTTGCGACGGTCATGCTTACGCCCATGTGGTTACCAAACTGGAAACCGAGTTCCTTGAATCTGTCATTCGCGGTTAGGAATTTATCCACTTTCGCGGTCGTGGCCGAAGGCCAAGAACGCGAAGGTGCTTGACGTCTCTCACGCAACAGGAACCCGTAAATCACTTATAGGCAAGACGTTAGCGTGATCCCAGTGCGGTTGCCGCGCGGCAACCGCTGTGATTCCACCGATCAGCCACTCCGCGAAAGTGGTACAATGTAAAACCACCAGCGACATGCGCAGGCGATGGAGCAAGTCGTTAGGATTTGAAACACGGAGGAGCAACATGCAAAAGCAACATTGAAAAGATTGAGTCGTGGCAAAGCGAAAAACGACCGGACGCATGAGAGGTCTGCCCAAAGACTTCTTCAGCCGCGATGACTTGTTCGTCGCGTATCGCAAGGCCAAACAGGACGTTTTCCAGGAGAAGACCCAGGCCAATCTGATCAAATTTGCGAAATACGAACAGGGTCTCAACGCGAACCTTGAATCACTACAAGAGCGTTTGACTTCCGATTTCGTGAATTGGATCAGCGATCTGAATTTCATCGGTGGCTTTGGCTTCATCCCCAAAGACCTCGATCTGCCGCTGTGCAAGGTGGACGCCGAAGCCGAACCTCATTTCAGTCAGTCGGACCCCGACGAGAGTTGGGAGAGCCAAATCCGGGCACTGGGCGACGAGAAGCCGACGGTTTCATTTCGTCCGATGGCCGCATTTACCGTCGATATGTACGTCGTTTGTGCTTTGTGGGTGAACAAAGTCGGAGGACTCTTCGATGCCTGCCTTGATGAAACGGCAAAGGGATCGCGTTTGCGTCGGCATCAACGTTCCGATGAAACCGAATCGATCGGCGAACTCCATTTGGACGCCCACGGTTTATTCCCGCCATACTACTACGCATACAAGGAGTGGCGGGACGATGGTCTTTCGGCAATTCGTCGAGAATTGGAAGAGAAACGAAAAGTCGTCGCAATCACGATGGACCTTACGTCGTTTTACCATCGCATAGATGCTCGCTTTCTGTGGCAACCGGAATTCTGGAAAGCTTGCGATTTTGAACGGCTTGCTGGGCGACAGCTTGCCGACGACGAAGTGCTGTTCACCAAGCATCTTGTCAAATCCTTCGCGACTTGGGCGAAAAATGTTCCCGGCTACTCCGGCAATCAGTGTGTTGGTGTTCCGGTTGGTCCGTCAGCACCGCGAGTGATCGCGAATGTGTTGCTTGCTGAATTCGATCGGCTGGTTAAGCAGAAGCTCGATCCGATTTACTATGGTCGCTACGTCGATGATATCTTTTTGGTTATTCGAGATCACGGCCAATTCCGCAGTGGCAACGACGTATTGCAACACCTTTGCGACCGAATTGAACCTCTCGTTTCCAGTGAAGATGGAAGCTCATTGCAACTGCGTTTGAGCTATGCGGAACATTCCCAACTCGTGTTCCAAACGAAGAAGCAGCGAATCTTCGCGTTGTCCGGTGAAATCGGACAGGATCTGCTTGATACGATTGAGAGCAAGATTGACGAGATTTCCAGTGAGTGGCGCTTACTGCCTGACCTTGACGTTTTGGAAACATCACCGGCGGCTCGCGTGTTGGCAGCCGGGAAGCGTCCGAGTGAAGATGTGAATACGCTTCGCAAGGCCGACGGCTTGTCGCTGAACCGACTCAGCTTCGCGAACTTGCTGAGAGATCACGATCAACTGTTGAATTACCTTCCTCCGTCACAGTGGCGATCCAAGCGGTACGAATTCTATGAATTCGCTGAACGAAACGTGTTGGTTCCGTCGAGGATCTTCGGATTGATTAACTACTTTCCTCGCCTGTTCGGCTTGGCGGTGGCGTGTAGGGATTGGAAACAAGCTGAACGAATGATGAAGCGAGCGGTTCGTTCCCTGACAAGACTGAGAGAGACAACAACTTGTCGGAACGAAAATGAAAATGGAGACACGTGGAAGAGATTTGCATTGACGCTCGGTGCTGTGATCCACGAAACGCTCATTCAGTGCCACCCATTGATAGGCGAGAAGTCATCAGACACTCGTGCTGCCATCATGCTTGAAGAACTGATTTCAAAACTGTTGGGGTTGGGACCAGATCTGGAGTCTTCGCTGCTGGTTCAAGCACAGGAATTGTTTTGGACGGATCTCGGACGAGTTCCATTCAAGCATGGCATTCTTGGCTATGAACACTTGCCTGATTGCCCGTTACCACAGTGGAATGGGGACATCCCGGACGAGCAGCTCAAACGATTTGCTGCGGTCTGCGAGTTTCTTACCGCGATTAGACAAGGGACGAGAAAGGCTCAGCCTCTACTATTCCCAACTCGTCCGCTGACGGTTGCCGAGATCACCGAACTCGATCAAAGCACCGTTTCAGACTTGGGAAAACTAAAACGGTTCGTTCATGCTATTCGTGGAACCTGGGTCCGACCTTCCAACGATCACGAGAATGGCGACTGGATCAGTACCGAGCGAGTGACTATCGGCATTGGCCAACGGAAAAGAAATCCCAGGCTTGCCATTACGAGTCTCTTGGTTAGTGACGCAAGTTGGGCGAAGGCAGCGGCGAATAAGCCGGACCTCAGCGCTGCGCGTTACAAGTCACTGACCAAGCTGGTCAATTCGATCATTAAGTCGAAGACCCGTCCCGACTACGTCTTACTTCCTGAGCTTTCGATTCCGCGTCGATGGCTACCGGGGATCGCTAGCAAGCTGCTGAAGCAACGAATATCGTTGGTGGCCGGCGCCGAATATCGACGTGAGGAAACCGATGGCCAGGTCGCCGTTTTCAACGAAGCAGCGATCTATCTTTTGGACAATCGCGTAGGGTACGCCTCAGCTCATACCATGATCTGGCAACAGAAAGGCATCGCTGCTCATCATGAGCGTGAGGAACTACGGTCAAAATTCGGAATGCAATTGGGCAAGGCAGATCGTTCACGCTGCCTAAAACGCGTCTTTGACCATTTTGGTTTTGAGTTCGGCATTTTGGTATGCAGCGAGCTAACGGATATTGAGAACCGGCAGCGGTTCCGAGGGAAGGTCGACGGCCTGTTCGTTTTGAGTTGGAATCAAGACCTAGAATCGTTTGGCTCACTGGTCGAGTCCGCATCACTCGATGTTCATTGCTTCATGGCCCTGGCCAACAATCGAAAGTACGGCGACAGTCGGGTGCGTGCCCCTTACAAGAATGCTTGGCGACGCGAACTGGCGCGAGTGAAGGGTGGAATGGATGATTACTTCGTTATCGTCGAACTCGACATTGACTCAATCCGTGACTTTCACAGCCACAAATTGCCACCCCTCGGGGCAATGGCAGACTTCAAGCCGACTCCTGAAGGGTTCATCGCGTCACCGTCCCGACGAAGAGTTCCCGGAACCGAGGCGAATAATTAGATCCTACGTTTATCGCACAGGAGTGTTTCGTGGAACGCTGTCGACAGAACTTTTTCTTATTGTCAATTTGCGATTCAAACGGCATCAGTTGGTGAGTAGGCGCGGATCGGTGGTATGATTTTACTTAGGTTTCTTCGGAGAAGAAAAGCACGGTTAGGGACTGCACCCTTTATCTCTTGCGCAATCACCTCAGCTTCCGCACGGTTGCAATTAACTGGGATGATCCCGTCGGGAGCGTTCTGAAGTTCGATTTGCCATCCACCGTTCGGGCACTTTTCAATGGCCGCTGAAGTGTTCTCGTTCAGTATGATTGTTTTGACGTTCGGTATGTCGAAAGTGGATTTGCTCGTCATTGTCCGAAGCTCATTCGCCCTTAATGTGAACGCAGATTCTTGAATTACTGCTTTGGTTTCGATTGTTTGACTACCCGTTTTGCTTCTTGGACGGCTTGAGACTGCGCAGCATTCCCCTGTGACTTCTTTTGCGAGCTATCCGCAATTCCATCGTGATCAGTGTTTTGCGTTTGCTTCTTTTGATTGTCGTTCGTCATTATGTTTCCCGCCATTTGTCGTGAAGTTTTAGGATATTGTTGTACGGTGTCCCCGGCTGAAAGTGCTCGCTATGAGTACGAATGACGTTCGCTAGAAACTCCCGATACTCGGATTGCCATTCCCGTTCCTTGAAATACTGATTCAAAATACAGAACGCGAGCCGATCGACCGAATTCAGATAGCTCTCTGATTCAACAAGCATACGCCGTTCAAGATCACGCAAAGTCTTGGAATCTTGTTTCGTCTTCGGCTGATCGCTTTCGGTCTTTATATCGAGGGCAATTGCGTTGAGACGTTCGCCCCGTCGATTCATCTCAATTTCCATTTGGACGATGCCCAGCAATCCGTTCAACCGAAGGCTTTTGCTTACCTTCGCGAGCTGAAAGCAAGCGACCGATACGCCAATGATTGCAGTGAGTGCCATTATTACCGACGTTGCTGCACGAATAACAGCTAGCTGTTCAGGCGTCATTTCTTCTTTGAATCCTTCAAAATCTGCTTCGCTTCTTGCACCGCATCGGATGACCCTTTGTTCCCTTGTGAACTTTCGATGGTCCCGATTGTGCTGCGTACAGTCCCTCGCGGGTCCGCAGTACGGGGCGGGTTACTAGACGGTTGCGATTCTTTGCTTTCGCTCATACTGATTCCTCCGTGTTGGTCAAGTGGCAAAAGAGCAATGCTAGCAAAGTGTCGAACTTTCGTCTACTCAATCATGGGCGACAGGTTCCGCACGGTTCGTAGACTGACAGTGCGCGGTTAAGCACAGCGTTGCGTCGGACCGAGACGGGATGTTCAAGACGCCTCGCCATCCTTTTCACTAGCCTTCAAATCTTCGTCGTCCTCAGTTTCTAGATCGTCAGGAGATTCAGGTTGGGCAGAATCCTGGGGACAGGACACTTTATTGGCTCCTGGCGATCGGCCCGTTTGGGCTAGACGTCGATTGGTGAGATTTCTCTGGCCGCTCAGACATCGAAACGAAATGCTTTGCCGTATTCATTGCCCGAGAGTGCGCACCTCAAGCGTTGTCGGCCTGGAAAGGCGATCATCTGGAGCGAATAAGATGCTGATCGTTGAAATTAATCAGCGGTCGTGAATCGCTCTCTTCCGCGGCCGCGCATGTGGTAGCGGCGATGGGTGCGGTGACTTCGCATGGCGTCAACACAATCTGGACTTCCCGCAATCGTACAAAACAGCCTGCCAAAATCGCTGACCAGTTCACACCACAACGCCTGATCCAAGCCCAGACGCTGGCAAGCGATTCGTCTTGTGCTCGCTCTTGCTCAGCCTCAATCCGCCGCCGCACCGACGTGAAGTCGCTCTCTTCGAGTCGCTCGCACATCGCCGTGCGAATGGGATTCAAATCCACGTACGCTGCCCATGCCAGCAAGGAGGCTTCATCGCTCAACCTGCTACGAATTTCCTCACGTTTGATCGGGCAACCGGCGATCGAGTTAATCTCAGGCTGAGTCGGTTCCATCGCAGTACCATCCGGCTTGCGGCGATTCGGGCACAGCAGCAACCACCGACGATCAACCACCGACGAGCCACTTCCTCGTCGTCCCACGTCGCCACAACGTCCGGGCGTGATCGGAGGATCAAGTGAAAGTGATTGCTGAGCAAACGAAAGCAAAGCAGATCAATCCCGAAATCGGCTGCGATTTGTTGCAAATACTGTTCAATCCAGCGTTTCCGATGATCGAAGTCCTTCCCTGAGATCGGGTCATCTCCCATCAGAAAACAGCGTCTGACCGTGCGGCTGAAGACATGCGCCACGGCAACTTCGTTGGGATCAAAAACTTCCGCTCGACTCATCCGGGCCATCACTCACCTCTTTGGTTTCCAAAACGGAAAACTCAACCAAATCATCATTACCCCTAGAGAGTGGCAACTCAACACCTGTCAAATACCTATGTCCCTGTGATTCTGCTGTCCCTGTGATTCTGCTGTCCCTGTGATTCTGCTGTCCCTGTGATTCTGCTGTCCCTGTGATTCTGCTGTCCCTGTGATTCTGCTGTCCCTGTGATTCTGCTGTCCCTGTGATTCTG
>Ga0163216_100817_pt1 | contig 32331 bp, 31 predicted proteins | sample SynspAceP_FD_167610 | JGI IMG/M metagenome (GOLD analysis project Ga0163216, IMG submission 167610) | Saline lake microbial communities from Ace Lake in Antarctica - Synechococcus sp. Ace-P (Illumina Assembly) | ecosystem: Environmental > Aquatic > Non-marine Saline and Alkaline > Saline ...
CCTACAACGAAATTGTCGATCATTGCTGTGATGCTTGGAATAAACTGATCGACCAGCCCGCCCGCATCAAATCCATCGGGATGCGCCAATGGGCTCATGAGTGCTGATCAGCGCAGGTCGGTATAAGCGTTGATCTGGTCGTAGATATCACCGAATTGCATGTCCAACTCATCCTCGGTCACATAGCCGATATGGGGCGTGCAGATCACGTTGGGATGAGACATCAGCGGATCGACTTTGTCGGTCAGTGGTTCGGTGTCGAACACATCCAGCGCGGCCATTCCGGGCTTTCCTGCGTTCAAACCGGCCAGCAGCGCGCCCCGTTCGATCAAGGCGGAGCGTGACGTGTTGACCAGCACTGATCCGGCCCGCATTGCCTCCAGATCGGTGCCTGTGATGATCCCGCGTGTTTGCGGCGTCAGCTTCACATGCAGGCTGATGACATCGCATCCTGCAAAAAAAGCTGCGCGTGTCGTCGGCACGTGCAGACCATCAGCCCGCGCACGGGATTGTGCGTCCTCGGACCCCCACACGCTGACGGGCATGCCGAACGCCTTTGCATAGCCAGCGACCACACCTGAAATGCGCCCGTAGCCGTATAAGCCCAGTGGCCGCCCGCGCAATGTGCGCCCAACACCCATTTGCCAGTTGCCTGCCCGCAGCGACGCCATCTGCTGCGGAATTTGCCGCATCGCTGAAAGGATCATCCCCCAAGTCAGTTCTGCTGCCGCATAAGAGGGAATGCCCGCGCTCATGTTCGAGGCCAGTAGCACACCGTGCCTAGTGCAGGCGGCAACATCCACATGCGGATAGGGTCCGCGCTGCGAAATCAGGCGCAGGTTCGGCAAACGGGCCAGCAACGCATCAGTAATGGCCGTGCGTTCACGAAACAGCACCAGGGCTTCGGCGTCGGACAGTCTTTCGGCCAGGATGTTGATGTTTTCCACATGGTCATTCCAGACAGTGACGTCATGCCCCGAAATCTTTGCGAAAGACGACAAGCCGCCAAGCGTGTCGAACCAGTCGTCAAGAATATGTACTCTCATGGGAATCCTTTCGGGACAAAGTTGTCCTGTCTATATTGTCAAAAGCGTTTTGGATCAGCCGGGTAGACGCCCAATATGCTGAGAACATTGGTGAAGTAGCGCAATTCCTCAAGTGCGAGGCGCACATTCTCATCCTCGGGATGGCCTTCGATATCGGCATAGAACTGTGTTGCAGTGAAGGACCCACCGACCATGTAGCTTTCCAGCTTTGTCATGTTCACACCGTTTGTGGCAAAGCCGCCCATCGCCTTGTAAAGGGCTGCCGGAATGTTGCGCACCTGAAAAACGAAAGTTGTCATCATGTGATCCGACCTGCGCTCAAGGTCGGCCTGCGGGGACATCAATAAAAAGCGGGTCGTGTTGTGCCCATGATCTTCGATGTCGTGGGCCAAGACCTCCAGTCCGTGAATCTTGGCGGCAAGTTCGCTGGCCAGCACGCCTTCATCGGCAGCACCGCTGCGCGCAAGTTCGGCAGCGGCACCCGCGCTGTCGGCGGCGGCTTCTGCGGCAATGCCATGTTTGCCAAGAAATGCACGCGCCTGCGGTATCAGCACTAGATGCGCGCGCACCTTCTTTATGTCCGACAGGCGCGAACCCGGCTTGGCCATCAGGCAGATCCGCACCCGCACAAAGACCTCGTCCACGATATGCAGGCCCGATTCTGGCAGCAGTCTGTGGATATCCGCGACTCGGCCATAGGTCGAATTCTCGACGGGCAGCATCGCCATCACCGCGCGTCCTGTCTTTACAGCGTCGATCACATCTTCGAACGTGCGGCAAGGCAGGGCTTCCATGTCGGGACGCGCAGCGACACAGGCCTCATGCGAATAGGCGCCAAGGTCACCCTGAAAGGCGATACGATTGCTCATGCAGTCAATTCCTGTTGAATTCGGGTCACTTTTCATCCCCTCGGGCGTTTGGTCGCGGTAAGTATACCTTGCCAGACAGAAGGGGAAGCAATAGATAACCGCCGGACAGCGACCAATTGCAAAACGATTCAACGGACGGGCGACACATGCTTGACACGATGACCTTCACAAAGACTTTGGGTGCATTCTGCGGGGCCCTGCTGATTTTTCTGCTGGCCAAGTGGGGCGCGGAAGAGCTGTATCACATGGGCGGTCATGGTGACGTTCAACAGGCCTATGTGATTGATACCGGCGTGGAAGAAGAGGTCGAGGTTGCCGAAGAGGTCAACTTCGAAGAGCTTCTGGCCTCGGCTGATTTGGGCCGTGGCGCGCGGCAGTTCAACAAATGCGCGGCCTGCCACAAGCTGGAAGATGGCGCAAATGGCACTGGTCCGCATCTTTACGGCGTTGTCGGTCGAACCATAGCATCGGTTGACGGGTTCGGTTATTCCGGCGCGCTGGACGAAAGCGAAGCATGGACCCCTGACAACCTGTCCGCATTTCTGGAAAACCCGCGCGGCTATGCGCCCGGCACATCGATGGCCTTTGCCGGTCTTCGCATCCCGCAAGAGCGGGCTGATCTGATTGCCTATCTGGACAGCGTCGACAACTGATCCGGTGCAGGACTGGAATTTATGCAAAAGACCGCCGCTGCGCTGCAATGGCGGTCTTTTTCGTTTCATAACCACTATGATGCGGCGATCACGCAAAGATCACTGAAACTCAACTTGAATATGGTCCTGCGCGCCCTTTAGCTTAGGTGGTAAGACAATGTCAGATAAGGTCGGATAAATCCGGTCACATCAACAGGAGGATGAGCACTTGAACCGGCCCCGCAACAGCGCAGCCGCGCGCACCGCCCAATCCCTTTTGCCCCTGTTCGGGTCAACCCTTTTGATGTTGGGTCTTGCTGGCCTATTGTGGCTGGCCGCATTGGCACCCCTCAAGGCCCAAGAAGCAGTCACCCGCGCTCATGGGATTTCGACCTTCGGGGATCTGAAATATTCAGAAGGCTTTGCTCATTTCGACTATGTCAATCCGCAAGCCCCGAAAGGGGGGACCTTCTCCACCTGGGGTTTCGGGACATTTGACAGTCTGACGCCTTTCATCCTCAGGGGGAATGCCGCTTCCCTCTCGACGCTGTTTTTCGATACATTGATGACCGGATCGCTGGATGAACCCGATGCCATGTACGGCTTGATCGCGCATACGATCGAATATCCTGAAAACCGTGAATGGGCGACATTCTACATGCGCCCCGAAGCACAGTTTTCCGACGGAACACCTGTGACAGCCGATGACGTCGTGTTCAGCTTCGAAGTGCTGCGCGACAAGGGCAGACCGTCCTATCAGGTGCTGTTCAAGGATTTCAAATCGGTCGAGGCGATCGACGACCATACTGTGAAATTCACGTTCAACGCGGATGGTGCCCTGCGCGAACTGGCGATGAGCGCGGCAGGACTGCCCATTTTCTCAAGAGCATACTACGAGGGACGGGATTTTGCTGAATCAACCTTGGAGCCGCCTTTGGGGTCAGGCCCCTATCTGTTGAATCGTGTCGATGCCGGCCGCTCTGTCAGCTACAAGCGGCGTGACGATTACTGGGCGCGCGATCTCAATGTGAATGTCGGGCAGAACAATTTCGATATCCTGCAGGTCGAGTATTTTGCCGATTACACCTCGGCGTTCGAGGCATTCAAAGGTGGCGCCTATATGTATCGCGAGGAGTTCTTGTCGCTGCTTTGGGCCACCGGATACGATTTTCCGGCCGTACAAAGTGGTTCAGTCAAGGTGGAAACTCTTCCTGATGGTCGTCCGGCGGGCACGCAGGGATTTTGGTTCAACCTTCGCCGTCCAATCTTTGAAGATCCGAGGGTACGGCAGGCCATCGGTATGGCTTTCAACTTTGAATGGGCCAATGAAAGCCTGTTCTATGGAATTTACAGCCGCACCGACAGTTTCTGGGAAAACTCGACCATGCAGGCCGAAGGCATGCCGTCCGAAGCGGAACTCGCCCTTCTCGAGCCGCTGCGCGCAGATATTCCCGACACCGTCCTGACAGACCCTGCATTCAGCCCGGCGGAATCCAATCCGGCCAGTGTCGGAGACAGGCGTGCCCTGCGCGAGGCGGGAGGGATGCTGGACGAGGCTGGCTGGACCGTGGGCGGTGACGGGATACGCGTGAACGCCGACGGGCAGCGCCTGCGGATCGAGGTGCTGAACGACAGCGCCAGTTTCGAAAGGATCATCAACCCCTATATCGAAAACCTGCGCCGCTTGGGTGTTGACGCGGTCTATACCCGCGTGGACGCCGCCCAATCGCAGGAGCGTGAAAAGAAGTTCGACTTCGATATTGTCACGCGCCGCTATTCGATGTCGCAGACTCCGGGCATCGAATTGCGCGGGATTTTTGGCGGGGAAGCCGCCGATGTGGAAGGTTCCAACAATATCGCAGGTGTGAATAATCCGGCTGTCGATTCCCTGATCAAGACGATCGAGAATGCCAGCAGCCGCGCGGATCTGGAAACAGCGGTCTCGGCGCTGGACCGTGTGCTACGCGCGATGCATATCTGGGTGCCGCAGTGGTACAAAGGCGAGCATAACATCGCCTATTTCGATATGTACGAACGTCCCTATACAGACACGCCGCCGCCCAATGGCATGGGTGAGCTGTCGATCTGGTGGTTCAATCCCGAAAAGGCGCAGGCGCTGCGCGCCTCTGGCGCCATCCGCTAGGGGCAAGGACATGGGCGCCTATATTCTTCGCCGTCTGGCGCTGGTTATCCCCACGTTGTTGGGGATCATGATTATCAACTTCGCGCTTGTGCAATTTGTGCCCGGTGGCCCGATCGAGCAGATCATCGCGCAGGTGCAGGGACAGGGCGACGTTTTCGAGGGCTTCGCCGGAGGCGGCGATGCGGGTGCCAGTAGCGCTGGCGCCGGATCAGATAGCGGCTATGCGGGCGCACGTGGCCTGCCGCCCGATTTCATCGCCCAGTTGGAGCGGGAATTCGGTTTCGACAAGCCACCGCTCGAGCGTTTCTTCAATATGCTGTGGAATTACATGCGGCTGGATTTCGGCAACAGCTATTTCCGATCAATAAGTGTGATTGATCTTGTGCTGGAAAAGATGCCGGTCTCGATCACACTTGGCCTTTGGTCAACGCTGATCGCCTATGCCGTGTCGATCCCGCTGGGTATCCGCAAAGCCGTTCAGGACGGATCGCCATTTGATACATGGACCTCGGGCATGATCATTGTGGCCTATGCGATCCCCGGTTTTTTGTTCGCCATCTTGCTGCTGGTGTTGTTCGCGGGCGGGTCATACTGGCAGATATTCCCGCTGCGGGGGCTGACATCCGACAACTTCGACGAACTGTCACTGCTGGGTAAGATTGCCGACTATTTTTGGCACATCGCGTTGCCCGTCACGGCATCGACCATTGCCGCCTTTGCGACATTGACGCTGCTGACCAAGAACAGCTTTCTGGACGAGATCAAGAAGCACTACGTCATGACAGCCCGCGCGAAGGGACTGTCGGAAAAAAGGGTCCTGTACGGACATATTTTCCGCAACGCGATGTTGATCGTGATCGCGGGCTTTCCGGCTGTGTTCATTGGTGTTTTCTTCGGCGGATCGCTGATCATCGAGACGATCTTCTCGCTGGACGGTTTGGGGCGTCTGGGGTTCGAGGCAGCCGTCGCGCGGGATTATCCGGTGATTTTCGGAACGCTGTTCATTTTTGGGCTGATCGGGCTGGTCGTGGGCATCCTGTCGGACCTGATGTATGTGCTGGTTGATCCGCGTATCGACTTTGAAAAAAGGGAAGGGTAAGCCATGGCATCGCTACCTGATCCCACCGCGACCCCTGCGCCCGTTCCCGCCGATATTGGCGCGCCCCCAAAGGCGTTTCTGTCGCCGCTGAGCCAGCGTCGATGGAACAATTTCAAACGCAACCGACGTGCTTTCTGGTCACTGATCATCTTTTCGGTGCTGTTCGGTCTGTCGCTTTGCGCCGAGTTAATTGCCAACGACAAACCGATCTTGGTGAAATATCAGGGCGAGCTCTACACGCCGATCTTCTCGTTCTACCCAGAGACGACATTCGGCGGCGATTTCCAGACCGAAGCCCCTTACCGGGACATCGAGGTGCAGTGCCTTATCGCCTCGGGCGGGTTGGAGGATTGCTTTGACGACCCCGAAGGCATCATCGCGCAGTCTGAAACAGGTATTGTAAACGGGCAGGCGATCGAGAAAGGCTGGGCGATCTGGCCGCTGATCCCCTATAGTTTCCGCACGACTGTTGACCGTCCGGGTGCGGCACCATTGCCGCCTAACGGCCAGAACTGGTTGGGCACGGATGATACCAAGCGCGATGTCGCGGCACGTGTGATCTATGGCTTCCGCCTGTCTATCCTGTTCACGCTGATCGTCACCACAATGGCCTCGGTAGTGGGGATCACGGCGGGTGCGATACAGGGTTATTTTGGTGGCTGGATCGACCTGATTTTCCAGCGCATCATCGAGATATGGGGCGCTACGCCGGCGCTTTATGTCATCATCATCCTGTTTGCCATCTTGGGGCGAAGTTTCTGGCTGCTTGTATTCATCACCGTTCTGTTCGGTTGGACGGCTTTGGTCGGTGTGGTGCGCGCGGAGTTTCTGCGTGCGCGCAATCTGGAATATGTCCGCGCGGCCAAGGCGCTGGGCGTCAGCAACACCACAATCATGTTCAGGCACATGCTGCCCAATGCGATGGTAGCGACCGTAACCATGCTGCCTTTTATCGTCACGGGCACCATTGCCACGCTGGCGGGTTTGGATTTTCTGGGTTTCGGTTTGCCGTCCTCCTCGCCTTCACTGGGTGAATTGACCTTGCAAGCCAAGCAGAACCTGCAAGCGCCATGGCTGGGTTTCACCGCGTTCTTCGTCTTCGCCATCATGTTGTCGCTGCTGGTCTTCATCTTTGAAGGCGTGCGCGATGCGTTTGATCCCAGAAAGACCTTTCAATGAGCCTACTTGAGGTCCGGGACCTGAATGTATCCTTCCGGCAGGATGGCAAACTGACCCATGCTGTGCGCGGCGTCAGCTTTACGTTGGAACGGGGGGAAACCGTCGCCCTTGTCGGTGAAAGCGGATCGGGCAAATCCGTCACGGCACTGAGCACCGTGTCTCTGCTGGGCGACAGCGCGCAGGTGTCAGGCTCGGTCACCTATGACGGGCAACAGATGATCGGTGCCGATGATGCGCTGCTGCGCAAGGTGCGGGGCAATGACATCAGCTTTATCTTTCAGGAACCGATGACCAGCCTGAACCCGCTGCACACGCTAGAGCGGCAACTGTCTGAATCGCTGGCCCTGCATCAAGGCATTGTGGGTGCGGCGGCGCGTGCGCGTATCATCGAGTTGTTGGACAAGGTCGGTATCCGCGACGGGGAAAGCCGCCTTGGTGCCTATCCGCACCAGTTGTCGGGAGGGCAGCGTCAGCGCGTGATGATCGCGATGGCGCTGGCCAACAAACCTGACGTGCTGATCGCGGATGAACCAACCACAGCTTTGGATGTCACGATTCAGGCGCAGATCCTTGATCTTCTTGCCGATCTCAAACGCACCGAGGATATGGGGTTGCTGTTTATCACCCATGATCTGGGGATCGTGCGCCGCATTGCGGACAGGGTCTGCGTGATGCAGGGTGGCGAGATTGTCGAGCAGGGCCCCACGGCAGAAATCTTTGCCAATCCGCAACATGACTATACCCGCAAACTGCTGGGCGCACGTGCTGCAGGAACCCCAGTTCCGGTTCCCGCCAATGCTCCGGAACTGATCCGTACCGACAACCTCAAGGTCTGGTTTCCCATACAGCGCGGGTTTCTGAAACGGACCGTGGGCCATGTGAAGGCGGTCAATAGCGCAACTCTAAGTGTTCGTGCGGGCGAGACATTGGGGATCGTCGGGGAAAGCGGATCGGGCAAGACCACCCTCGCGCTTGCGATCATGCGTCTGATTGCCTCCGAGGGGGGTATAACCTTTGACGGCCAAGACGTACGCGGCTGGTCCACCAAAAAGCTGCGCGCTCTGCGAAAGGATATGCAGATCGTGTTTCAGGACCCGTTCGGCAGCCTGTCACCGCGTATGACCTGCGAGCAGATCATTTCCGAAGGGCTGGGTGTGCATGGCGTAGCCCCCGGACAGGACAAGCGCCAGATGGTCGCGGAAATCATGACCGAGGTGGGTTTGAACCCCGTCATGATGCACCGCTACCCGCACGAGTTCTCAGGCGGCCAGCGCCAACGCATCGCCATTGCGCGCGCCATGATCCTGCGACCACGGCTTCTGGTACTGGACGAGCCGACATCGGCATTGGACATGACGGTGCAGGTGCAAATCGTCGATCTGCTGCGTGCGCTACAGGTCAAATACGGGCTGGCCTATCTGTTCATCAGCCATGACCTCAACGTCGTGCGCGCCATGAGCCACAAGATGATCGTGATGAAACAGGGCGATGTGGTCGAGGCGGGCGAGGCGCAGGAACTGTTTGCAAATCCCCAAACCGACTATGCACGCACATTGTTGGCAGCGGCGCTGGACCTGACGAGCGCCTGACCGGACGACCTGTCAAATCGCCGAGCTATGTCCGGCTTTGCTCAGGTCATAGGCGTCGAAACTGCGCGCGATCATGCGGGTGAGGGGGCGTGCATCGGCCGGAATGCACAGTACACCTGACGAGACATCAAGCACGCCTGGAAACTCTGCCAGTGTCCGGTCGAAAAGGCGTTTAACCTCGGCTGCGGAAACCCCGAAACGGGCTTGGATATCGGCCGAGTCGATGCGGAAGTCGCACATCAGCGCCTCGATCATCCGGCTGCGGAGTTTGTCATCCAGGCTGAAGACATGCCCTTTCGACACGGAAAACCGACCTTCGCGGATCGCACCCGTATAGGCGCTGGTGGCGGGCGCGTTCTGCGCGTAGCCCTGCGTAAATCTGGATATGGAGGAGGCCCCAACCCCGATCAGCACATCCGTCGGATCGTCTGTGTAACCCTGGAAGTTGCGTTTCAGTTTCCCCGATTTCTGCGCGATAGTCAGGCCGTTCATTTGCGTGGCAAAATGGTCGATCCCGATCTCGGCATACCCATCCCACTGGAACAGGCGCCGGGCGGTCTCAAACAGCTCCAACCGCTCTTGAGGTGTGGGCAGTGTGTCGGACGCGATCATCTGCTGGCGTTTGGCCATCCATGGGACATGGGCATAGCCATAGAGCGCCACCCGGTCAGGGCTGAGCGACAGAAGCTTTTGCACGGTTTCGGTGATACGGGCGCGGGACTGGTGTGGCAGGCCGAACAGGATGTCGGCGTTCAGGCTGGTGACGGCACGGGCACGGATTGCCGCGATCACGTCGCGCTTGATGTCATAGCCCTGTATACGGCCGATGGTCTGCTGGATGCGGTCATCAAAGTCCTGCACCCCGATCGAGGCGCGATTCATGCCCGCAGCGGCCAGCGCATCAAGGCGTGCCTCGTCTATCTCGTTTGGGTCTATCTCGACGGAAAACTCGCCACCCGGTGCCATCGGGGCGATGTCGGATATCGCTCGGGCCAGATCGGTCATCATGCCGGGCGACAGCAACGTCGGTGTGCCACCGCCCCAATGCAAACGCGACAAGCGGACGCCGTCGGGCAGGATGGCCTTCAGCAGTGTCAACTCTGCTTTCAAAGTCTCAAGATAAGTGGCCACCGGGGCATCACTTTGCGTGCCTTGGGTGCGACAGGCGCAAAACCAGCACAGCCTGCGACAAAAGGGGACATGCACATAAAGCGATATGTCCGAGCCAGGCGGTATTGCCTTGATCCAACTAGAAAAATCAACCACGCCCACCCCGTTCGAGAAATGCGGGGCAGTGGGATAACTGGTATACCGCGGCACTTTCGCGTCAAAGAGGCCCAGTTTTGCGAGTTGCTTTTTCATCACCATCTGTCTAGCGTGTTAGACAGCAAAAAATATTTCTTTGACCCAGATCAAATGCGCGAAGTGTAAACATGCTGAATGAGAAAACAGTGTCTCACTCGGTTGAGTGTGATGACTGCCCCATCCGTCACAGAGCAGTTTGCGCCCGTTGCGATAGTGACGAACTCGAACGGCTTGAGGAGATCAAGTATTACAGATCTTTCGAGGCCGGTCAGACTGTGATCTGGTCGGGTGATCGCATGGATTTTGTGGGTTCCGTCGTATCGGGTATCGCCACGCTGACCCAGACAATGGAAGACGGTCGCACCCAGATGGTCGGGTTGCTGTTGCCTTCGGATTTCGTCGGGCGGCCGGGGCGTGACGGGTCAGCGTATGATGTGGTCGCGACCACGGATCTGGTGATGTGCTGTTTTCGCAAGAAGCCGTTCGAGGCGATGATGGAGCGTACGCCCCATATTGCCCACCGTCTGCTGGAAATGACACTGGACGAGCTGGATGCTGCGCGCGAGTGGATGCTGGTATTGGGTCGCAAGACTGCGCGCGAAAAGATCGCCTCGCTGCTGACGATCATTGCACGCCGCGACGCTTCGTTGAATCTGCGCGCTTCGAAAAGTGTGATGGTTTTCGATTTGCCGCTGACACGCGAAGCGATGGCGGATTATCTGGGTCTGACGCTCGAAACTGTCAGCCGTCAGATTTCTGCGCTCAAGCGGGATGGTGTCATCCTGCTACAGGGCAAGCGTCATGTAACCGTGCCGGATTTCGCCCGCCTTCTGGAAGAAGCCGGAGACGACAGCGACGGCGGCCTTCTGGCCTGATCCTGCGGTTTTTGGTGCCGACCAAAGTGATCAGCACCAAAGTTTTCAACAATCAATGTGCCAGCAAGACCGGGATCGTGCAGTTTTCCAGCATGTTGCGAGTTGCACCGCCAAGGATAGCCTCGCGGAAACGCGAGTGGCCGTAGGCCCCCATGACAATCATGTCGGCGTCGGTATCCGTTGCATGGCGCATCAGGACATCCGAGACACGCGGCAGTGTTTTTGACAACACGTCGATTTCGCAATTCACACCGTGGCGTGACAACATTTGCGATAACAGCCCACCGGGGTCAGACCGTGTCGGGCCGTGGGCGGGTGGATCAATCACGACAATCCGCACCAGATCGGCCGCGATCAACAACGGCAGTGCGGCACGTGATGCCGCCAGCGCCTCGTCGCTTTCGTTCCAAGCAAGCACGATCCGTTTCGGGGCTGTCACCACAGGGCCGGCGTCGGGCACCATGAAAACCGGTGTCATGCCATCGAACATCGCTGATTCCAGAATAGGCTCGAGTTCCGCGCCGCGCCTTTCTCCGTAAGGCTTGGTCAGGATGGCCAGATCCGAGAATCGCGCCCGTTGCGCCACATGGCGTCCCATATCGGCCAGTTGTGCAACGCCGCTATCGACATTCCATCGCACATCGCTGTTTTTGAGGACCGCGGACCTTTTTAACATACGCCTCGACCTCGCGAGCCTCGTCTTGGGCGCGCGTGATTGTCTCTTGCAGGATCATCGCGTTGGCCCCTGCATAGTAGAAACCGGTCTGGGTGCGATCAAGGCCCATGCACAGGACGTCCAGGTGGGCATCATAGGCTTGCGCCATGGCGACAGCCTGATCCAGAACCGGACCCGCCAAAGCAATATCCGTTACTACCGAAAACAGTGTTTTATACGCCATGTCATTCTCCTTTGCAGTCATTCAGATAGGTCACACTACCATGCCGGTAGTTCGGCCACATTGACACGCGTCAAAAACGGAAGCGCCAGGTCTTGATACAGATCAAGGCAGGCTGTGTGTCCACCCCTCATTACAGGGTCAGTCTGCAGAACCCCGAGATCGTGACGAATCACCGGGACAGGACAAAAGGGACGCAACATGTTGAATTATATCAAGCTGATCGTTCTTGGCCTCATCACGCTTCTGGCGTTGATTGTGGCCAATTACGCAAGAGACCTCGCCTATCTCGTGAACGCCCTGATGGTGGCGGCTGCGGCTGGTGGGGTTTTCCTCTGGACGCTGCGCCACACCGAAGAGCCGGTTGTGAAGCGTGACCTGTCCGGAGAATATATGGACGGTGTCATTCGCGCCGGTGTGATTGCCACGGCTGGATGGGGCGTGGTCGGGTTTCTGGTCGGCGTCATCATCGCCTTTCAGCTTGCCTTCCCGCTGCTCAACTTCGAATGGGCGCAAGGATTTCTGAATTTCGGCCGTTTGCGGCCGCTGCATACCTCGGCGGTGATTTTCGCCTTTGGCGGGAACGCGCTGATCGCAACCTCCTTCTATGTCGTGCAACGTACCAGCGCCGCGCGCCTGTGGGGTGGCAACACGGCGTGGTTTGTTTTCTGGGGCTATCAGCTGTTCATCGTGCTGGCGGCAACCGGCTATCTGCTGGGTGCGACGCAATCCAAGGAATATGCCGAACCTGAATGGTATGTCGACTGGTGGCTGACTGTGGTGTGGCTGGCCTATCTGGCTGTGTTCATCGGTACGCTGGTCAAGCGTAAAGAACCCCATATCTACGTGGCTAACTGGTTCTATCTGTCTTTCATCATCACCGTGGCGATGCTGCATGTGGTCAACAACCTCAGCATTCCGGTGTCGTTCCTCGGATCCAAATCCGTGCAGGTCTTTTCGGGCGTGCAGGATGCGATGGTACAGTGGTGGTACGGTCATAACGCCGTGGGCTTTTTCCTGACCGCAGGCTTTCTGGGTATGATGTACTATTTCGTGCCGAAACAGGCCGAACGCCCTGTGTTCAGCTACAAGCTGTCGATCATCCACTTCTGGGCGCTGATCTTCCTCTATATCTGGGCTGGTCCGCACCATTTGCATTATACCGCTCTGCCTGATTGGGCCTCGACCCTTGGCATGGTGTTCTCGATCGTGCTGTGGATGCCCTCCTGGGGTGGTATGATCAACGGCCTGATGACCCTGTCGGGCGCATGGGACAAGCTGCGCACCGACCCGATCATCCGCATGATGGTGATCTCGATCGGCTTTTACGGCATGTCCACCTTTGAAGGACCGATGATGTCGATCCGTGCGGTAAACTCGTTGTCGCATTACACCGACTGGACCATTGGCCATGTGCATTCCGGTGCGCTGGGCTGGAACGGCATGATCACCTTTGGCGCGCTTTACTTCCTTGTACCAAAGCTGTGGAACCGCGAGCGGCTCTATTCGCTCAGCCTCGTGTCCTGGCACTTCTGGTTGGCGACCATCGGGATCATTCTCTATGCCGCCTCCATGTGGGTGACCGGTATTATGGAGGGCCTGATGTGGCGTGAAGTCGATGCCAACGGTTTCCTTGTGAACAGCTTTGCCGATACCGTTGCTGCTAAATTCCCCATGTATGTGGTGCGCGGTTTGGGCGGGGTCATGTTCCTCGGCGGTGCCATCATCATGTGCTACAACCTCTGGATGACTGTGAAAAGTTCGCCGGCCGTCAAGGCCACGAACGCCGCAGTCCCGGCTGAATAAGGAGGGCCGGAGCAATGGCAATTCTCGACAAACACGCCGTTCTGGAAAAGAACGTCACACTGCTGGCCATCTTCGCCTTTCTTGTGGTGACGGTCGGGGGGATCGTGCAGATCGCCCCGCTGTTCTGGCTGGAAAACACCATCGAGGATGTAGAGGGCGTTCGCCCCTACTCTCCGCTGGAGTTGACAGGGCGCGACATCTATATCCGCGAGGGCTGCTATGTTTGCCATAGCCAGATGATCCGCCCAATGCGCGACGAAGTGGAGCGTTACGGCCACTATTCTCTGGCGGCCGAAAGCAAGTATGACCATCCGTTCCAGTGGGGGTCAAAACGTACCGGGCCTGATCTGGCCCGCGTTGGCGGACGCTATTCTGATGACTGGCACGTGGACCACTTGCGCGATCCACAATCCGTGGTGCCGGAATCGGTGATGCCGAAATACGGCTTCCTCGAAAACCGGATGCTGGATGGCAAATATATCGAGGATCTTCTGAAAACCCACCGGATGGTCGGTGTGCCTTACACCGAGGAAATGATCGAAAATGCCCGCGCCGATTTTGCGGTACAGGTCGATCCTGACGGTGACTGGGATGCGCTGGTTGAACGCTATCCGGGCGCTCAGGTCCGTAACTTTGACGGTCAGCCCGGTATCTCGGAAGCGGATGCTCTGATCGCATATTTGCAGATGTTGGGCACGTTGGTCGATTTCTCGACCTTCACACCCGACGCAAGCCGGTAAGGAGGGCAGGATCATGGAAACTTACTCCCTTTTGCGCCAGTTCGCCGATAGCTGGATGCTTCTTGTGCTGTTTCTCTTCTTTGTCGGGATGATCATCTTCGTGATGCGCCCGGGTAGCACAAAGACCTATCGCGACGTCGCTGACATTCCGTTCCGGCATGAAGACAAACCCGCCGCCGCAGACGACAAGCCTGCACGCGCCCACGACGCCAAGGAGGCGTGAGGACATGGCAAAAAAACCGCTGAACACCCCGAAAAAGGACGAAGTGGATACCACCGGTCACAGCTGGGACGGCATCGAAGAATATAACAATCCGCTGCCGCGCTGGTGGCTGTGGACCTTCTATGCCTGCATCGTCTGGGCCATTCTCTACACGATCGCCTATCCGGCGTGGCCTGGGATAAAGTCCGCGACACCCGGCCTGCTGGGATGGTCCACACGGGCCAATGTCCAAACCGAGATCGAGGCGGCTGAAACAGCCAATGCCGCGATCAACGCCCGTCTTGTCGAGGCTGATCTGACCGCGATTGCGGATGATCCCGATTTGCGCATTTACGCGACTTCGGCAGGCGGCGCGGTGTTTCGTACATGGTGCGCGCAGTGCCACGGTTCCGGCGCTGCCGGTGTTGCGGCGGCAGGGTATCCCAATTTGCTGGATGATGACTGGCTTTGGGGTGGTGATATCGAATCGATCCATGCCACCATCGCCCACGGCATCCGGAACGAGGAAGACGCCGACGCCCGCTGGTCGCAGATGCCCGCCTTTGGCGATATTCTGGCACGCGAAGAGGTGGATCAGGTCGTCAACTATGTGATGTCACTGTCTGGCACGCCGCAGGATGCCTCGGTCGTGGTCGCCGGGGAGGAGGTGTATCTGAACAATTGCGCCTCTTGCCATATGGACGACGGCAGCGGCGACCGGTCTCAGGGTGCGCCCAACCTTGCCGATGCCATCTGGCTTTACGGGGGTAGCTACGAAACGCTGACACAAACAGTGGTCAATTCCCGCTTCGGTGTGATGCCGCCATGGTCAAGCCGTCTTTCAGAGGCTGAAATCAGAGCGGTAGCAACTTATGTGCACCAGCTTGGTGGCGGGGAGTAATCCTTTTGACGAGACACCTGTAGGCGTCATAAACGCCTGCAGGTCGGTGCCGGACCTTCCGTCCTGTTCGCGCGTTTCCTGGAAGGCCGGCACCATTTGAACCAAAAACGGCCCGTCGCAACCTGCTGGCGGGTCGTTTTGTATCAGGCGCTTTCGATACGCAGGTCGAAAGACGGGGTCTGTTCGGCACCCGAAAAGGCTGACCTTGCGGAATAGATGCCTCGCAGATGCAGTATTTGATGCAGGTCAAGGTTGCCGGGCCCGAACCCTGTGACAAGACGGTATAATCAAACCCGAATGTGACGGAGCGAATCTGCCGTGTCCCAACCCGAACCAGAAGCCCCCCCAAGCCTGTATGTCGCGCGCGAGCCTATTTTTCCGCGTCGGGTATCGGGTAAATTCCGCAACCTGAAATGGGTGATCATGGCGGTGACTTTGGGAATTTACTATCTGACGCCCTGGATTCGCTGGGACCGTGGCCCCAATCTGCCGGATCAGGCAGTGCTGCTTGACCTTGCAAACCGCCGGTTCTTTTTCTTCTGGATCGAAATCTGGCCGCATGAATTCTACTTCATCGCAGGTCTGCTGGTTATGGCGGGGCTTGGCCTTTTCCTGTTCACCTCGGCGCTGGGCCGTGTGTGGTGCGGCTATACCTGTCCGCAAACAGTCTGGACCGACCTGTTCATCCTTGTCGAGCGCTGGATCGAGGGTGACCGCAACGCCCGCCTGCGTCTGCATCGGCAAGAGAAATGGGATTTTCGCAAGCTGCGACTGCGGCTGACAAAATGGGTCAGTTGGTTCCTGATCGGTCTGGCGACAGGCGGCGCGTGGGTTTTCTATTTCACGGATGCCCCGACACTGGCCCGTGACCTTGTCACGCTCAGTGCACATCCCGTTGCCTATACGACCATGCTGGTCCTGACGTTGACGACCTTTATCTTCGGCGGTTTCGCACGTGAACAGATCTGTATCTATGCCTGCCCATGGCCGCGCATACAGGCTGCCATGCTGGATGAGGACAGCCTGACCGTCGGGTATCGCGACTGGCGCGGTGAACCACGTGGAAAGCTGCAAAAGGGTGAAGCGGCAGCGAAGCTGGGCGACTGCATCGATTGCATGGCCTGCGTCAACGTCTGCCCGATGGGGATCGACATCCGCGACGGTCAGCAGATGGAATGCATCACCTGCGCGCTGTGTATCGATGCCTGCGACGATGTGATGGACAAGATCGGCAAACCGCGTGGTCTGATCGACTATATGGCGCTGACGGATGAAACGGCGGAACGTGCGGGCAAAGCGCCCAAGCCAGTCTGGAAACACGTGCTGCGCCCGCGCACAATGCTGTATACCGCGCTGTGGTCTTTGGTCGGAATCGGTCTGGTGATCGCGCTTTTCGTGCGCTCTGACATCGAGATGACAGTCGCACCAGTCCGCAACCCGACATTTGTTACCCTGTCGGATGGCTCTATCCGCAACACCTATGACGTTCGCCTGCTCAACAAACAGGGCGAGGAGAGTCCCTTCAAGGTGACCGTCGTCGGGGACGAGCCATTTCTGGTCGAACTTGAGGCTGTCGAGGGCGACACCGTCATGGTTCCCGCCGACACGACATTCCTGCAAAGGGTCTATGTTGTGGCCCCTTCAGGCAGTCGGTCCGCAGCCAGCGAACGCGTCGATATCCGTCTTTGGGTCGAGGATACGACCAATGGCGAACGCGTCTACAAGGATACTATTTTTAACGGGAGTGCCAACTGATGACCGAGAGAAAACTAACAGGCCGCCATGTGTTGATGATCTTTTGCGGTGCGTTCGGTGTGATCATCAGTGTCAATCTGCTGCTGGCCTATTCCGCCGTCAGCACCTTTCCGGGGCTAGAGGTCAAGAACTCCTATGTCGCGAGCCAGCAGTTTGACGAACGCAAGGCTGCACAGGAAGCCTTGGGGTGGACAGTGCGCGCCGACGCGGCAGAAGGGCAGGTCACTCTCAGCATTACCGATGCCGAGGGTCAGCCTGTGCGCGTTGGTGCACTGGAGGCCGTGGTCGGGCGCGCCACCCATGTCTCGGACGACATCAAGCCCGAGTTCATCTTCAACGGCGAGTCTTACTACGCGCCGATCGAACTGGCGGATGGCAACTGGAACATCCGCATGACAGCCCAAGCCGAGGATGGCACGCTATTCGCGCAACGGGTGATCCTGCACGTCAAACGTTGATCCGAAAGGTTCGTTATCATGACCGCTGCGATGCGTCCCTCTATATCGGCCTGCCCTGCCTGTGTTGCCGCTCCGGGTGCGCAGGCTCTGGCCGAACAGGCGCTGCATAAAGACGCGCATATCGCGCTGTCGCTGCCGTTGATCCACTGTTCGGCCTGTATTTCGACGGTTGAGCGGGAACTCGCGGCCGTTCCGGGCGTAAAATCCGCCCGCGTGAACCTGACCCTCAAGCGGGCCACGATCGAGGCTGATCCGGCTGTCACACCAGATGATCTGGTCAAACTGCTGGCAAGCGTGGGGTTCGAGGCGCATGAGTTGGACGCGGGCACTTTGTCTGCCACGCAGAATGACCGCGTTGGCCGTGATCTGCTGATGCGGATGGCGGTTGCGGGCTTTGCGATGATGAACGTCATGTTGCTGTCGGTCGCGGTCTGGTCCGGTGCGACGGATGCGACGCGTGACCTGTTTCACTGGATTTCGGCAGCCATTGCTTTGCCCACGCTCGCCTTTTCGGGTGTGCCTTTCTACAAAAGCGCGTGGTCTGCCCTGCGGGTAGGTCGCTCGAACATGGATGTGCCTATCGTCACCGCATTGCTGCTGGCTGTTGTCGCCTCGGTCTGGGAGACCGTGCTATCGGGCCAACATGCCTACTTTGACGCGGCGGTGGCTTTGGTCTTTTTCCTGCTGACCGGCCGCTATCTGGACCACCGCACACGGGCCATCGCCCGCTCTGCCGCGCAGGAATTGTCGGCGCTGGAAGTGCCGCGCGCCACAGCGCTGCGCGACGGTGCAGAGGTGCAGCTTCCGGTCGCCCAACTGAGAATTGGTGATCTGATCCTTGTGCGCCCCGGCGGGCGGATGCCCGTTGACGGGGTCATCGTCGAGGGACGGTCCGAGATTGACAGATCCCTGCTGACCGGCGAGACGCTACCCGTCTTTGCCGAAGCCGGGCGTGTTGTGTCCGCGGGTGAGGTCAATCTGACCGGCCCCCTGACCGTGCGGGCTAGAGCTGTGGGGCGCGAAACCTCGCTGCATCGCATGGCTGATCTGGTGGCCATCGCCGAAAGCGGTCGCTCGCGCTATACCTCGTTGGCTGACAGCACGGCGAAACTCTATACGCCGGGGGTGCTGCTTCTGGCCGTATTCAGCTTTATCGGCTGGTACATTTATTCCTCGGATATCCGCACGTCACTGAACATCGCCGCCGCTGTGCTGATCATCACCTGTCCCTGTGCGCTGGGCCTTGCTGTGCCTGCTGTGACCACCGCCGCCTCCGGGCGGTTGTTCCGGCGCGGGATGCTGATCAAGGACGCAACGGCGCTGGAGCGACTGGCCAAGGTCGATACTGTCGTGTTCGACAAGACCGGCACATTGACGGCAGGGACACCCGAACTGACCAATCTGTCCGATCACGATGCAAAAGACCTGGGTGTTGCACTGGCCTTGGCGCAGGGGTCGTCGCATCCGCTATCTGTGTCCCTGACCGCCGCAGCGCGTGCCGCAGGTGTTCCACCGGCAGATGTGACTGATATTACCGAAGTGCCAGGATATGGCACGCAAGGCCAGTGGCAAGGTCAGCGCGTCCGCTTGGGGCGTGCGGGCTGGGTCGGTGCAACACCGGGTGCCGAGACTGCGGCATGGCTTTCCATCGGCGATGTCGCACCGCGTACTTTTGCCTTCTCCGACCGCCTGCGTCCTGGTGCGGCAGAGACAGTCCGTCAATTGATGAAACGTGGCATCCGCGTGCTGCTTGTGTCTGGCGACAATGCACCTGTTGTCGGGGCGCTGGCCAAGCGGTTGGGTATCCCCGAATGGCACGCTGACGCTTTGCCTGCTGAAAAATCGGCACGGATCGCCAGTCTTCAGGCAGAAGGACACCACGTATTGATGGTGGGTGACGGGCTCAACGATACGGCTGCGCTGACTGCTGCCGATGTCTCGATCTCTCCGGCGTCTGCCTTGGATGCCGCGCGGGTCGCATCAGACATCGTGCTGTTGGGAAGCGACCTGACGCCTATTGCCGATTCCCTCATCACAGCGCAATCTGCCGTGAAACGCATCCGCGAAAACTTCAGGATCGCCGCAATCTATAACGTAATCGCAATCCCCATCGCCATAGCTGGATTTGCCACGCCGCTTGTTGCGGCCTTGGCGATGTCCAGTTCCTCGATTGTTGTGGCGCTGAACGCATTGAGGCTCAAGTAATCCGATGGAAGTCCTGTCCTACCTGATCCCGATTTCCCTGATCCTTGGTGGTATCGGTCTTGTCGCATTCATCTACACGGTGCGCAGCAATCAGTATGACGATCCTGAAGGGGATGCGCGCCGCATCCTGAATGATGACTGGGACGATCAGCCCAAGCCCTGAGCAGAGATCAGTGTTCCGGTTCTTCTTGCCGGAAATATCCTCGGGGGGAATGGGCCCGCAGGGGCCATCGGGGGGCAGACAGCCCCCCGCTCTGGACTGCAAGGCTCAGCTTGGGCCGATCATGAAGCATTGCATCTGACGAGCTTGCAGGCGCCGGCAGGCCAGATCCGCGGTCTCGCGGGTCATGCCCATGAAATTGGCGTCAAACCCGCCGCCGCCTTGGCTGATCTTGCGGAGTGTTCCGTCGAGCGTGTTCATTTCCGTCAGCGCTGTTTGCAGCAAGACCTTTTCAGCGGCATGGCGACTGCCGAACCGACCGACGTTGATACCCCAATGGCGGCCACCGGATGTGCTGATCCTCGTCACGACATCCTGCTCGGGTGTGGCAGGGGTTACAACCTCTGCAACCTTGGAGTCTGGCGTGGGCAGGCTGGCCAGCACGACCAGACCGGCCGGGCGCGCACGTGGTTTGACCGATGGGACAGTTGCCATCGCAACGGGGGCTTTTGGTTGAGCTTCGGCAACAGCAATCGCCAGATCTTCCGTGGCGAGGGTGTCTCTGGCATCACCTTCTGCCAGCGTTTCGTCTTCCTGCATATTCGCGGCTATCTGCATCGGGCGTTCTGGCAGATTGACGGGCGGGTTGATGGCGGCCACTGCAGGAACTGCGGGGGTGACTTGCTCTGTTGCCATCTCGACGGCTGCGGCTTGCGCGGCAACCTCGGATAGTGCCTCGGAAATGCTGTCATTGAGGGCCACCAGAACCGGCGGCGGCATGCCGGAACCGGGGCGCACCTTTGGCCGGAGACTGGAACTCACGGCTGTGACAAGCCTGATTGTCTTGCCTGCAGCCGGCCTTCCGGTTGCGCCAGCCGAGGCGATTTGCGGTTGCGCTGTTTCCACATCCCCGGCACCCGGTCCACGACCGGGAATAGCATCGGGTTTCGAGGGCTTGCGCAGGGCCACATTGGAAGGGGCTTTCTTGAAACCCAGATCCAGAAGCTCTGCAACACGCTGGTTGCGCGTCACGGTCGAACGACCGCCAAAAACAGTCGCAATGATCCGTGTGCCACCGCGTTCAGCCGAGGCAACAAGGTTGAAACCGGCTGCGCGGGTGTAGCCTGTCTTGATCCCGTCCGCGCCACGGTAGCTGTCCAGCATGCGACGGTTTGTATTGTTCACATGTGCGATCCCGGCATCGGTCGAGCGGCGCGAGAACAGGTTATAATATTCAGGAAAATCATACAGCATATGCCGCCCGAGGATTGTCATGTCCCGCGCGGTGGACATGTGACCTTCCTGCGTGAGGCCGTGCATGTTCATGAAGTTGGTGCGCGTCATGCCCATGGCTGCTGCAGTGCGGTTCATGCGGCGGGCATAGGCGGCCTCGGAACCCTCGATGGCCGTACCGATGGCATGGGCGGCATCATTGGCGGATTTGATGGCGGCGGCGCGAATTAGATAGCGCAGTTTGATCTTCTGGCCCGGACGCAGGCCAAGTTTGCTGGGCGGTTCAGCCGCAGCAGCGGCCGGCACCGTGACGACGGTATCCAGAGAAATCTCGCCGCGCTCAATCGCTTGAAAGGCAACATAAAGGGTCATCATCTTGGTCAAGGAGGCAGGATGTAAACGCGTATCCGCATTTTCGGAATGAAGGACTTCCCCGTTTCTTGCGTCGATCACCATGGCCGCATAGGGCGCTGCGCGCACGCTGAGCGGAAGCACAACGATCAACCAGATTGCCGTGAAGAGAAATAGCCCTAGCCGGGCCGGCTGCCTGTGCCGCACCTTCATTGTCACTGCCTTCTGCCTCGTGCCGCCGATTTTTCGGTCGGTCAATTTATTATTTTATTAAACTACCACAGAGATTTTGCTGAATAAAGTATTCATTTCTATGATGTTTCGCGGTGTAGTTGCGCGATCAGAGCACGTTTCCTACCATATCTTGGGGGTGTCAGATCACTGGGCTCAAGAGGTGTGGTCAGTTGCTACGGCAGGGGGAGCATAGCCTGGAGTGGATACACTGAAAAAAACGGCTGATTTGCGCCGGTGTGTGACATTTTTCTAGCCGATGTCGCGTACCAGATCGGGCAGGGCGCCCAGATCCGGCACCTCTCGGAACCGTGGCGCGCCGGTCGGCGGCAGGGCCATCTCGATCTCCCACTCCAGACCGTGCGGAACATGTACGCCCCATCCGCCAGCGTCGATGACCGGAACCACATCCGAGCGCAACGAGTTGCCCACCATCATGGCGTGTGCGGCGCCGTTGCCATGACGTTCAAAGATTGCCTCATAGACAGGTTGCGTCTTGGCCGAGACGATCTCGACCCCGTTGAACAGATCGCCCAGCCCGGATTGAGCAAGTTTTCGTTCCTGATCCATCAGGTCACCCTTGGTTATTAAAAGCACCCTGTGGGAACTTGCTACCGCCTCGATCGCCTCGCGTGCATGCGGCAACAGCTCGATCGGATGGCGCAACATGTCCTGACCGGCGGCTATCAGCTCGGCGATGACACTGGCCGGAACGCGCTGGTCTGTGACCTCGATCGCGGTCTCGATCATAGACAGAACAAAGCCCTTGATGCCAAACCCATAGTGACCAAGGTTGCGCCGCTCTGCAGCAAGCAGGCGTTGCATGAGGTGATCCGCATCCGTGTGTTCACGCAGCAAATCGGCAAAACGGTCTTGCGTCAGGCGAAAAAAACGCTCGTTTTGCCAGAGTGTATCGTCGGCATCAAAGCCGATAGTGGTCAAATTCTGCATCACTTCATGGCCGATCCCGGTGCTGCCTCTTTTCTAATGGGGCATTGAGGTTATATAGAGACTTCGAAGCCAACCCTAGCATGAACGTCAAAACGAAGTAGCGCCAGATGACCCAGCGGCCCATTTTCATGTCTGACAAGAAAGACGACGATGGTGATGCATCTGTCGTGGTGCAGACACGACCAAAAACCAAGCGACCGCCGCTTTATAAGGTGTTGCTTCTCAACGATGACTATACCCCGATGGAATTCGTGGTGCATGTGTTGGAGCGGTTCTTTGGCATGTCCCACGCGCAGGCCTTCGAGATCATGCTGACTGTGCACAAAAAGGGGCTGGCCGTTGTTGGCGTGTTCAGCCATGAGATTGCAGAGACCAAGGTGACGCAGGTGATGGACTTCGCCCGCCGTCATCAGCACCCGCTGCAATGCACAATGGAAAAAGAATAACCCCATGCTTTCAGATCGCTTGTCGCTGGCCCTGTTGGACGGCGATCTATCCCTGCCCGAAACGGGTCGTATTGCCGTGTTCGCCCCGAAAGCGGGAGCAGACCTTTCAATGTTACCGCAAGACCGGGTGCAGGTGGTAACCGGATTCAAGCCGGATCACGATGCCTTTTCTGGTGCGGGATATACCTGCGCGCGCCAGCCAGAGGGATCTTTTGGTGTGGCACTTGTTTGCCTGCCACGGGCCAAAGCAATGGGGCGCGCGCTGTTGGCGCAGGCTTGCAATCTCGTCGAGCCTGACGGTCTGGTGATCGTTGACGGGCAGAAAACCGACGGGGTCGAATCCATGCTGCGCGATCTGCGCGCGCAAGGAGCAACCCCCTTGGTTCTGTCCAAGGCGCATGGCAAGATCCTGTGGTTCAAGGCCTTGCCGCTGCCTGCAGCATGGCAGGCCCAAGGCCATCAGCCGGTAGCAGACGGGTTTGTGACAGCAGCTGGTGTGTTTTCAGCGGACGGAATTGATCCGGCATCCAGGATGCTGGCCGATTCCCTGCCCGAAAAGATTGGCGGACGCATTGTCGATCTGGGGGCAGGTTGGGGATATCTGGCTGCCAGAGCGTTGGCGCGTGACACGGTAAAAACCCTTGATCTGGTCGAGGCAGACCATGCCGCGCTGGACTGTGCCCGCCAGAACATCACCGATCCGCGGGCGCGCTTTCACTGGTCTGATGCAACGCTGTGGCGGCCCGAGGGGGCCGTCGATGCAGTCGTGATGAACCCGCCCTTTCATAGCGGTCGCGCCGCCGATCCCGATATCGGCCGCGCTTTTATCGCTTCCGCTGCATCCATGCTGACGCCGCAGGGGCGTCTGTGGATGGTGGCAAATCGCCACCTTCCCTATGAGGCGACACTGGCGCAGCACTTCGTCGACGTGACCGAGATGACAGGCGACAACAGGTTTAAAATCCTGATGGCCGCGCGACCTACTCGCCAGCGGCGCTAGGATCGGCTAGTTTTTCGCGAACAACGGAGGCTCATCATGTCTTTTTCTATCAGCGGGAAGACCGCCATCGTGACCGGAGGTGCCTATGGTATCGGTCTGGCGATCGGGCGGCATTTTCTGGACAAAGGGGCCAATGTCGTCTTTGCTGATCTGGACGAGGATCGCTTGCGCAAGGAATTTGGCCCGAATGAGGATGGCAAAACCCATCGCTATTTTGCGGGTGATCTGCGCGAGAAACTGACCATTGCGAATCTGCTCTCTGCAACGATTGATGCCTTTGACCGCGTGGATATTCTGGTGAACGGGGCGCGTCAGATCGTTACCACCGATGCACTGGACCCTGACGATACATCTGTGGATACGCTGTTGAACCAGAACTTGCTGACATCTCTCAAGCTGTCGCAAATGGTGGCCCGCCGTATGATCAAACAGGCCGAGGATCAGGAGCTTGAGACTGTCGGCACTATCGTCAACATCTCTTGTCTTGCGGCCCAACGGACACATCCGAATCTGATGGCCTATTCGATTTCGACGGCGGCGCTGGACCAGATGACCCGCTCGCTGGCGCTGGCGCTGGCCCCGCATCGCATCCGTGTCAACGCAGTGGCGTTCGGCTCTGTCATGTCGGCCAGTCTGAAGGCTGCGATCAAGGAAAACCCGGATTACCGTGACCAGATCATTGAACGCACGCCATTGGGCCGGATCGCCCCGCCGTCCGAACTGGCAGAAGCTGTGCAATTTCTGGCCTCGGATGGTTCGGACTTCATGACAGGCCAGATCATGACGGTCGACGGCGGGCGCGGGTTGCTGGATCCGGTGATCGCCCCGGCGCACTGAGCCTGCGACCGGCTTGCTTTTGGGGCGCTGCCCCAACCCCCGGGATATTTTAAGCAAGAAGATGCAGGGCGTTGCCCCAATGGGCGTCTGGTGCTGCGGGATCGGGACTGCTAGGTTTTCGGATAATGTGATCGAAACCCTGACAGGACCTGTGATGAATCAGACCACCGCCCCCGCTTCGGCGATGCAGACCGAGAAAGAGACCGCCGCCAACTGGTTCCGCCAGTTGCGCGACGATATCGTTGCCGCTTTCGAGGCGTTGGAAGACAGCCAGACCGACGGACCGACAGCCTCCTTGCCTGCAGGGCGATTTGAAGTAACCCAGACACGGCGGGCGGCCGAGGATGGCGGCGATGCCGGTGGCGGTTTGATGAGTGTGATGCGCGGTGGCCGTGTGTTCGAGAAGGTAGGCGTCAATATCTCTACCGTCTACGGCACTTTGGGCGCGCGCGCGCAAAAGGCGATGGCGGCGCGCGGCGTGCCCGGCATGGAAGACGACCCGCGCTTTTGGGCCGCGGGGATCAGCCTTGTGGCCCATATGCAGAACCCGCACTGCCCTGCGGTTCACATGAACACACGGATGTTCTGGACCCCGGGGGCATGGTGGTTTGGCGGCGGGTCCGACCTGAACCCCTGCATCGAATATGCCGAGGATACTGCCCATTTCCATGCGGTTCAGAAAGACCATCTCGACCCCCACGGAGAGGGGCATTATCCGCGGCTCAAAGCATGGGCGGACGAGTATTTCTTTGTGCCGCACCGTGGTCGTGCGCGCGGGGTGGGCGGCATCTTTCTGGATGATCACAACACCGGTGACTGGGCTGCCGATTTCCGTCTGATCCAGGATATCGGTCGTGCGTTCTTGCCCGCCTATGTGCCACTGGTCGAGAAACGCCGCCCGCAACCCTGGACCGAGGCTGACAAAGATGTGCAACTGGTGCATCGCGGCCTTTATGCGGAATATAACCTTGTCTATGACCGGGGCACCAAGTTCGGCCTTGAAACCGGGCATGACGCGAATGCGGTGTTGATGAGCCTGCCGCCTTTGGCGAAATGGATCTGAGTATCAGCAAGTCTTCAGTCGAAAATGGTGCGAGAAAGAGGGCGACAACGCCCTTTTCGCCTTCCGGACCACGTTGTTGTGTAACATGTTAACAAGCTGAAATTGCTGGAGAAAGTAAATTTATTGACCTGCATCAAGGTCATAAACCTCTCGCCTCGCTATTGAAGAACAAGGAGACGTGCGATTCTCGTTTTCGGGTTCTGGAGGCCCTGACATTATAGCCATGATACCATGGTCCTTTTCTGCAAAGTCGCCATTTTGGCGTTGTCTCAGGCAGTTGCTCTATCCGAATTGTGCGATGTGGCGCTTGAAATGTTCAAGCTATGATCCTCGATCACGCCATCGGGCAGCAATATCCCGATCACACGCGCCAAGATCGACCACGGCAAGGCGCTGTCTTTTGATCCGCGCAAATTCGCGTCCGGAGTGATTTCCTGCAACCCCTGCAAGTCCTGCCATAAGCTGGCAACGCGAGGCGATGACAACATTGAGAACTCGATCGGTCACGCCTGAAAGCAAGGACTGCGCAACGCGCCATCCGTTCTGAATGCGGTTCCGCCCATGCCCATGTTGCAACTGGGTGCTGAGTTGAACGAACAGAACATGGATCAGATCACCGCTTTGCTGACCTCGCTGACAGGCAACGTGCCGTAGATCGCATATCCGGTCCTGCCGGCCAAACCCGCATCGACCCCGCACGGCTTGGGTGAGATCGTCCAGTAAGATCTTGGACACAACGAAACAACGCGCAAAGTTGCCCTTGCGCGTTTTTCTATGTCTCCCAAGCGGTGCGGCGTCAGGCGCTCCGCACGGCCTCGATCATCCGGGTCACATTGTCCGGGTCCGCATCCGGCGTAATGCCGTGGCCGAGGTTGAAAATATGCGGGCCACCTTTGAGCGCGCGCACGATGCGCTGGGTCTCATCCACCAGTGCCTGACCACCCGTGACCATATGCGATGATTTCAGATTGCCCTGCACACAGCCATCCTTTTGCACATGCTGCGCCACCCATTCCGCACTGACCGAATCATCGACCGCCACGCAATCCGCGTCAGTGGCTTTGCCAAAGCCGATATATTTGTCCCCACCTTCCCGCGGAAAGGCGATGACCGGAATACCGGGATGGCGCGCCTTGAGGGCGGTGATGATCTCTTTGGTCGGTTCAAGCGCATACGCATCGAAATCGGCACCCTTGAGCGAGCCTGCCCAGCTGTCGAAGATCTTGACCACTTCAGCGCCCGCATCGATCTGGGCGGACAGATATTCGATTGTCGCTGCCGTGATCCGCTTCAGAAGGGCTTCGAAAACGGGACGGTTTTCAGCCTTGAGGGCATGGGCTGGCCCCTGATCCTTGGTGCCTTGTCCGGCGATCATATAGGTGGCCACAGTCCATGGCGCGCCGGCAAACCCGATCAGCGTCGTCTGGCGTGGCAACGCGCGGCTAAGGATGCGGACGGTTTCGTAGATTGGGTTCAGCGTTTCATGGATATCCTCAACGGGCTTCAAGGCATCCACGCCCGCTTGTGTGGTGATCGTGGACAGACGCGGGCCTTCGCCAGTGACAAACCACAAATCTGCGCCAAGGGCCTGCGGGATCAGCAGGATATCGGCAAAAAGAATCGCTGCATCGAAATCATAGCGGCGCAAGGGTTGCAGGGTGACTTCGGCGGCCAATTCGCTGTTATAGCAAAGTGACAGAAAATCCCCCGCCTTTTCGCGTGTGGCGCGGTATTCGGGCAGGTAGCGGCCCGCCTGACGCATCATCCAGATCGGCGGGGTGGCCAGTGTTTCGCCGGCAAGTGCGCGTAAAATCGTTTTATCGGTCATAACTGTTCCCTTCGGTTGACAGTTTCGTCCCCTCTGAGCGGCAAGATGTCAAGTATCAGGTGTCTATCTGGTGCTTGTCAGCCCTGTCGGACATCACTAACAACTGTCTCATGACACTGACACGCCCCACACCCGCCTCACCGCTGAAGATCGGCACCCGTGGTTCCCCGCTTGCAATGGCGCAGGCGCATGAAACGCGCAGCCGGCTGATGGCTGCTTTCGATCTGCCCGAAGCCGCGTTTGATATCGTGGTGATCAAGGTCACCGGCGATGCAATACAGGATCGGCCGCTGAAAGATATCGGCGGCAAGGGCCTGTTCACCCGCGAGATCGAAGAGGCGCTGTTGGACGGCACCATCGATATTGCGGTGCATTCGATGAAGGATATGCCAGTGCTGCAACCCGGTGGGCTGCTGCTGGATACCTATCTGCCACGCGAGGATGTGCGCGATGCGTTCGTGGCGCAGGATGTGGCCACGCTCAAGGATCTTCCTGCCGGTGCCCGCGTGGGATCGTCCTCGCTGCGTCGCCGCGCGCAATTGCTGAATGCTTTTCCGCATCTGGTAGTTGTGGAATTCCGGGGCAATGTGCAGACACGTCTGAAAAAGCTGGCTGACGGTGTGGCCTCTGCAACCTTCCTTGCACAGGCCGGATTGAACCGGCTGGGCATGGCCCATGTCGCGCGTGGGGTCATGTCGCCGGACGATATGTTGCCTGCCGTGGCGCAAGGTGCCATCGGGATCGAGCGGCGCGCGGATGATATGAATACCGCCGCCATGCTGGAGGCCATTCACCACACCGAGACTGGCCAGCGTCTGGCAGCAGAGCGGGCGTTTCTCGCCACGCTGGACGGATCGTGCGAGACGCCGATTGCGGGACTGGCCGAACTTGACGGCACCACCTTGCGCCTGCGCGGTGAGGTGCTGCGCCCTGATGGTTCCGAAAAGATTGCCGATGATCGCACCAGCCCCATCGCCGATGCGCCCGAAATGGCGCGTGACATGGCCCAAGCATTGTTGAAACAGGCAGGCCCCGGCTTTTTCGACTGGCGCTGATGCGCGCCCGTCGTTTCTTTTTGCCGTAAATATCCTCGCCGAAGGCGCATATTTCAGTCTGGCAACACCTTGCCGGGGTTCAGGATGCCCCGCGGATCAAGCGCGTTTTTGATCGCCCGCATCACCGACAGCGCGACCTTGTTCTTGCGCCGCGCCATCGAGGGTAGTTTGGACGTGCCGATCCCGTGTTCGGCGGAAAAGCCGCCGCCCAGTTCCAGCACGACATCCTCGACCGCCTCCATGATTGCATCATGGACAGCAGGGTCCTGCGAGACTGGCCAGACAGTATAATGCACGTTGCCATCCCCCAGATGCGACACGATCAACTCCTTCGCGCCCGCATCCAACTGGTTCAGACGCCCGTGGATGCGATCCAGAAATACAGCGACCTTGTCCAGCGGTACAGCGATGTCATTATTGACAATGGGTTTGCGCGTCAGCGCGATTTCTGCAGCAGATTCCCTGCGTTGCCACATCTCGGCGCGTTGGGCCTGTGACTGGGCGACCACGGCGTCCAGAATAGCGCCTTCCTCGAACATCTGCTCCAGCACCTCCTCCAGATAGGCCGAGACGGGCACGCGCCCGTCCGGTCCCGGCAGGCAATCACGCGGTGCTGTGGCGCCGACCTCCACCAGAATGTTGATGTCATGCATTGCTTCAAATGGTGGCTTGGCCTGCGGAAACTTTGCCAGATGCCCCTCGATATAGGCGCGTGGCATGTATTCGAAGGCTTCAACCCCGCCGCCCGTGGCTTGCTGCAACCTGTTCAGTAACAACAACGCCTCGTCAAGCGAGGGGGCTGCAACCATCGCCGTTGCATAGGCAAGCGGCTTCGGGGCCAGCTTCAGGACTGCCGCCGTGATGATGCCCAATGTCCCTTCGGCCCCGATCATCAAATGACGCAGGTTGTAGCCCGAATTGTCCTTGTGCAGTTCGCTCATCAGATCCATCACCTCGCCGGTGGGCAGCACCACCTCAAGGCCAAGGCACAGATCGCGGGTATTGCCATAGCGCAACACGTTCGAGCCGCCTGCATTGGTCGATAGAAAACCGCCCACCATCGTCGATCCGCGGGCGCCGAATGTCAGCGGAAAGATCAGCCCCTCGGCATCTGCGGCTTCGTGCAGACTGGACAGGATCACACCCGCTTCGACAATTGCGATGCGGGCTTGAGGGCGGATCTCGCGCACGCGGTTCATCCTGTCCAGTGACAGCATGATTGCGCCTTCCGCTCTGGTCCCGCCAGCAAGTCCGGTATTGCCGGATACAGGAACAACGGCGGTCTGCGTTTCATTAGCGAGGCGCAGGATTGCCGATACTTCTGCGGTGGATGCGGGGCGCACCACGGCAAGCGGTTCCCATGTATAGTTTCCGGCCCAGTCCCGCGACCAGCGCGCCATGTCGCCACCCGTCAACACATTTGCCTTGCCCACAATTGTCTCAAGCCGGTCCAGCATCTTGCCTATCCTTCTATCCCCGTCTTTCGTCAGGCCATCTGACGGAGAAGGGGTAGGGAAGGCAAGCGATCCCTGTCGGGCGGGCTGTCTGCGACATGTTGCCGATCCCGCAGCGGACACTGGACACTGACGGAGGATCGCCTATGTCCGTGGGTGGCACCGCACAGGTATCAAAAACGCAGGAGCGAGCGATGATAAGTTTTCTTCAGAAAAGCTATCCGGCTATTCTCTTGACGATGTTGCTTGCCGTGGCCTCTTTGATCCTCAGCTATCCGGCACAGGCGCGCGGGCCGTTCGTGTTTGATTCCATTGATGGTGGCAACCTTTCGCTGGATGACTGGCGCGGCCAACCGGTTCTCGTGGTCAACACCGCATCGCGCTGCGCGTTCACCCGTCAATACGACGAGTTGCAGGCGCTCTATGATCGCTACCGCGCGCAAGGATTGGTGGTTGTGGCCGTGCCATCCAATGATTTCCGGCAGGAACTGGCCACCGATGCCGAAGTGGTCGAGTTTTGCGAGATAAATTTCGGCCTCGATATGCCGATGACAACCATTACCCACGTGAAAGGTACGGCTGCGCATCCATTCTATAAATGGCTTGCACAGTCAGAAGGCTTCACGCCCGCATGGAACTTCAACAAGGTCCTGATTGCGCCTGACGGGTCGGTTGCGGGGACATTTGCCTCGCCGGTGAAACCGACGTCGGGACAGATCACATCGCGGATCGAGGCGATGCTGGCCAAGGGCTAGTGGCCTGTCACACTTGATGCATGACATCGCCCAACCCCGGTTCATCGGGTCCGAGATTTATCGAGGCTCCATCTACGGCGACTGGCATCCTCTGCGGGTGCCGCGCGTTTCGACCGTGATGGATCTTGTCCGCACGCTCGGCTGGCTGGACCCCACTTCCTATATCACTAGCCCGCGCGCCAAGCCTGCCGCGCTGTCGATCTGGCACGATCCGTCCTACATCGCGGCGTTGCAACAGGCCGAGCTTGCAGGGCATGTGACCGACGCGGTGCGCCTGCGCCACAACATCGGCACCCATGCCAATCCTGTCTTTTCGGAAGTGTTCCGTCGCCCTGCTACATCGGCGGGTGGGGCGCTGCTGGCGGGTGAATTACTGGCACGTCCCGGTGTGATCTATGCCCCCGCAGGCGGCACCCATCACGGTATGCCTGATCACGCCAACGGCTTTTGCTATTTCAACGATCCGGTTCTGGCGATCCTGTCGCTGCGCCGTCAGGGTCTGCGCCGTATCGCCTATGTCGATATCGATGCACATCATTGTGACGGGGTGGATCATGCGTTTCGCGATGATCCCGAGGTTTTGCTGGTCTCGACCCATGAGGAAAACCGATGGCCCCGGACAGGGTCTTTGGAAGATTGTGGGGCGGGCAACGTGTTCAATCTACCAATGCCCAAGGGGCTTAATGATACCGAAATGGCATTGATTCAAGATCAAGTGATCTTGCCTGCTGTAAGCCATTTCAAACCCGAAGCTATCGTGCTGCAATGCGGTGCTGATGCGTTGTCCGATGATCCGCAATCGCGTTTGATGTTGTCGAACAATGCGCTCTGGTCAGTTGTAGCGGGGCTAGGCCCGCTAACGCTGCGCTATCTTGTGCTGGGCGGGGGTGGCTATAACCCTTGGTCTGTAGGGCGGGCATGGACCGGTGTTTGGGCCAGCCTGACCGGGCAAGACATTCCGGATCGCTTGCCGCCTGATGCCGAAGCTGTGTTGCGCGCATTGGTGTGGCATGGCAACCGTCGCGGGCGGTTGCCGCCCGATCATTGGTTCACAACCTTGCGTGACGCCCCACACCACGGACCCATACGCGACGAGATCCGGGCGCGTACAAATGTCCTGAAAGCGCGTTTGCTTCGTCAGCTTTGAGTATCCGTCTTGATCAAGCGGTTTTTGGCGTCCACATCCGATCGGCTTTGACCAATGCGTTTGCCGTTTCGATGAGCTTGCGCATGACGGCAACGATGGCGACCTTTGCTGGTTTTCCGA